>WLWD01002167.1_pt1 | contig 95615 bp, 86 predicted proteins | sample 6712731 | NCBI WGS metagenome assembly WLWD01 (sample SAMN12718690, study PRJNA576275) | sponge metagenome | isolation source: marine sponge | host: Mycale hentscheli | place: New Zealand: South Island, Marlborough, Capsize Point | collected 2014-11-01
GTGAATCTTTCACGGAGAGTTATATTGGCAGCCCTTTCTCCCCTTACTCTAGAACAGCATGGGAGGTGGAGAAAAATGTTGGCAGCACTAGTGGTTCAGGTGGTAAAAAAAACCAAGACTCTTTGATGGAGAAGCTCCAGCAGCTTTCTAGGTCACAGGCTAATGGAAGCGTTGGGTTTGGAGACTCTGTCATGTCTGGTGTCACCTTTACCCCACCAGCCCAGCTTGTGCAAGGCAAGTCGAACCAGTATTTTTTTCTCTTCATTTTACACTTCATGTAACAGATGTTATTCTATTCACCAGATAGCTGTATCAATTTATGATGCCTTCACTCACTGGCACATGGTCTTTGTAGTAGCTAATTTAATTCATAGTTTATTGGCTATAGCTTTTTCCAGAGCTGACATTCATGTGTTATCTTTAGCCAGTCTCCCTATGAATAAACCAATCTAACCAAGCTGAAGGATAACCTGTTTTATCTAGCTTATATATATATATATATATATATATATATATATATATATATATACTGCCTTCCCTGAAAATACTCTTTATTGTAGTGCATATATATATATATATATATATATATTATATACTGCCTTCCCTGAAAATATCCAATATTTAGTAATTTGGTCTAACTAAACTCTTTTGACTATAAGAGAAATATCTGTAACTTATTTTTTTAAACATAATAAATGCATTATCTTCTATTGTGGTTATCACGGAGTACACAGAATTAAAATGTTATTATTTTTTTTCCTATCACTAGTTGCCCACCCAGGCAAAGAAGACAAGGGTACAGTTTTTATAGATCTGCGCCCTCGAGAAGACCCCAATTCTCCAAAAGGAGGGAGTGGCATGCTTTCTCCTAGTGATCCAACACTGAAGACAGCAGCTAATGATGGGGACAGGTAAGAGAGAGAGTTGGGGTATGTAGAGTATTGTAGCTGTATTTGATTATATCTTCTATATTCAGTTCAGACTCTGGTAGTGATGAAGAGGATCTTTACACGTGGGCAGCACAGAGAAGGATTGTCAAGGGACAGCAAACTAAAACTGCCCAGGATACTACTGAAACTAATTTCTCTACAACAGCTTCTATTTCGTCTTCAAACTCAGCTGTCAACACCGCGCCCTCTTTCACAGACTTGGAAGTGTCTCCTTTACCTGTTGAGCCTGAAACTCCTCCTACCTCCTCAAATTCCTCCTCTCTAGCCTCAGTTCTGTCTAGTGCCTGCATCACCAATAGCAAGCCTCCACCCACACATTCCTCCATCTGCTCCTCTACTTCCTCTGTTCACAATCTCTGCACTGTGCACAGAGTACCGGCTTCATCTCCTTGTCCCACACCTTCGAACAAAATCATGGACACAACTGCTGCAGTCACTAACACAGACATTACCAGTACCCAAGATACCAACGAATACAAGCAATCACGAAATAGTTTATCGGCTTCCAATAAAAATAAATCAACAGAAATTAAAAGCCTTCCTTTGCGATCCAGAAATCGCAATTCATCGAGTTTCTCTGACGGTGATGTTCCCACTAGTTCAGAGTGTGCCACTAGTCAGAGTGGGAACAGTGAGGACCAGCAAGATAGAGACTCTCCCACAAAAATACCCTCTGATCCTAACTCTAGTAAAGGGAAGACATCCAAAAAGAAAGGAAGGAAGTCTAAGAAAGCCCACAAGAAAGACTCTTCTAGCGAATCTGGCTCACAGAGAAAAGAAAGGTCCCAGGCATCTCAAAGAAGAAGAGCACACATATTGCAGAGGATCAGGAAGGACAGTCTGAACACAAGCAGTGATGAGGAGCACTCGCTCAGCTCTAACAGCTCCGAGTCCTTGGGCACATGGGACTCTGTGTTTACTGAGCATGTGCAGACGGATCTGACCAAGGAGGACAGGAATGCCCAGCAAAGTGTTGATGAAATCAAAGAGGAGTTGAGAAAGAGGATATTTTCAAAGAAACCTCCGACCTATTTTGACACTCCAGGGACAGAACCAATATACCATGAAGTGAGATATTTATCTAAGTGAGACACGTGTCTGTAAGACCATAGGTCCTAGTGTGACTGAGAGAGATAATCAGTAAATACTGGTTATTCAGTGCCTGGTGGAAGTTGCTATTAGTATTACTACTTTGAAAGCTTGTTATGCTAAGAAAATAACACACTATGTAGTTTATTTGTTTTACTTGTCCAAATTTAATTAGAAATGGCTGTTAGGTTGGGTAGATGATGGTTTTACTAGCACCTGGAAATTTAAACCAATAATAAATGGAATAGTTAGTTGTGCTGTGTGCAGTCTCTTAAATAGCAGGTAGAATTAATCAGTACCCTTCTTTTAAATTTACTGCAGTCTTTCCTCATATTGTACAAGATTCTAGTTCTCTTTATGTTTATTACTTTTTTATTTTTTTTATTTATTTTTTTTACATTTACCTTTGTAGGAGCTTTCATTCAGTGACTCTGTTGTTGACCATATTCTGTGCGGGTCCTCTACCGGTATGCTAGTGGTGCCCCTTACCTGCCACAGTCTTCTGGCCCTGCCTCCAAAGTGGTTGGACAAAGTTCCAGTTGATATCCAGGGCGTGCTATTCTGTCTCATCATCACGTGGCTTGTGACGCAAGCCGCTGAGAGTGAAGTAAAGAAGGAAACTATGGCACAAGAGATGGGGGAAGGCTTTGCACCTACCCTTAGCGGTACTCCGTTTGATGTTACCGGTATTCAGTGGACACTCCTGGACGGACACTCATCTCTTCTAATAGCAGTTCAAAGACGAAAAGATGTTATTTCTGACAGTACCAATCCATTTAGTGACATAGTGGAGAGATATTTAACTACCACTACTTTTGGAGAGGCACTTCATCATCTTGTCCGCCTGGAGCAGATATCAGACGCCATGGATGACTCAAAGCTGGCGCCAGTCTTCAAACTACCACTGAAAAGTTTATTTAGCTTTCAAGAGGATGTTTCTGCTCTATCTTCTCCAGTTAGTTTCTACTGGTATAGCAGCTATCACCAGTCTTGCTTGCCTAGCCCGGAGTCTCTTCTGTCGGAGCATAAAGTTTCCACTACTGTGTTCACACTTCACAAGTCATCACTCAGAGATACCGTGCTTGTCTTTACTGTGTTCCTGCGTGCTTTGCTGAGTGGCTTGAGTATTGTAGGGATTCGAACTGCATATGGAAAGCAGGAAGATTCTATTTTGAGTGTGGCTAGTTCTCCTGGCGACTCCATGTGCTTAGCAGTGGCTCTGCGTGGGCCGGATGCTATTCAGGGCTGGATGGAAACAGTTGGTCCGCAAGACAGCAAGCTAGCTAAAATCACAGACCCTTCTTCTTTGACAGCAAAATTCGGATCTGATTTAATAGAAACTCTCAGGACCCAGTTCCGTTCCGGTGCTGCCCTAGCAAAGTGGTTTGGAGGCCGGGCATGCTTGAAGACTTGCAGTGTACTGGGCATGTCAGACTCGCACACCAAGTCCGAGAGGAGGAAGAGACAGAGAGTACGGTTCTCCGAGACTCAGAGTGAGTCTGAAGACAGCATCTCTTCTCCCATGCTGTTGGAGCCTCAGTTCCCTCCTCTCGTCTCCAATCGACCTCGTCTCATAGCTCCAGCCTACGTCAAATGCCTCCTGGTAATATCTCCCAATGTACCGCTGGCCGCCTATGGTAGCATTCTAGCTTGCTGTAGCAAACTTGGATTTGATGTGTTAGGGTGTAAGAGAGTACGCCTCAATGCAAAGAAAGCCGCTCTTCTGGACATTCCTGGGGAGTATTTAGCTCACTTCACTCCTTCCTCTACTCCTCCGTCACCACAGGTATTGCTGGATTCTGTTTCATCTCACCCTCTTGGGTCGAGTGTAGCTGTGAAGCAGCCATTAGCTCCGTTGCCTTCTGCTATCTTCATTGTTGGCCAAGAGAATGCCAAGCTTCATTCTTATGCTCTGCAGAATTTAATATCCGACAGTTTGAACTCGCTGACAGGTAGCCATCCTTCCGTTGTATTGCCGTCTGATGTTATCACATCTCCTTCTGCTCTCGTCCATGTGTCGTCGTTCACTGAAGATAAATTGAGACACTTTGGGTCTTTTTCTCCTACTATATCTCAATCAAGTACAGTTCCAGAAAGCTCGCTAGAGAGAGACAGTCAAAGCAGTGAGTTTAAAGAGGAACTGTGTTTTGTTGCCATACCTGGCTCACAAAGCTTGCCATCGTGTGTGAACTTGCTGAATGCCAACTACCACGTTGATCTTCTCTCCGAACTTCGACTTCATGAATCTGTGACAAGTGATACAGTCCAGCAATATGTGGAACCAGAGCTCATTGGATTGAAGATAGTTCCTCAACTCCCTCGATTCCATTCTAAGAAGCTCTGCCCATTCACATCCAGTGAACTGCTGTACACTCAGGCGATCCAACTTCTCACTGACAAACCAACAAGCCTGCTCGTATTTAGAGGCGTGGCATGTTCCAAGCAGATACAAGGTTTCATCAAGGGTTTGCAAAGAGGCTCCTCCCACATTCCAACTCTGGAAAGCCAGCTCCATTTCATTCTGTCTCGTACTCCGTCAGAAGCCATTCAGTTAACTAGTTTCTTTTTCTCTGGCAAAGAACTCTTCAGTGACCCCACCAATTGGGCTCTAGCCCCATACTACCCTCATTCGTGGGTCCATGAGCCAGATATACTGCAGAGTTTTATTTGCTCGCGGGAGAACCTTTTCTCTGTGGTGCACTTGCCCATGAGTCAGATGACACTCTCTCTAAAGATTCTTGACAAGCTGACCAGGTCAGGATTCCAGTTGGCTGGATTGTCTTCAGTAGAGGTGTCAACGAATAAGGAAGGACAAGTGGTAGGTTAATATTATCTTATGTTAGTTGAATATACTTCATAGCTTTGTCTATTAAACGATCTAATGTTCACACCTGATTTATCTTCTGAATTTTTACTGCTTGTAAAAAATAAAAAGAATAAATAAATAATAATATATAAATAATCTAATTCTAGTTAATTGTAACTAGAATTAGATTAATTATATTATTATTTATTTGTTCTTTTTATTTTATTATCATTTTGTAATTGTATGATCTTTTGCCTTGCCAGCACTTCAAAAAAAAAAAATAGAAGTGTCCACCTACTTTCTCTGTTGGCCAAATGAGGGCTTTAATAAAATTATTAATGTGGACATGTGTGTGTTGAAATGCAGGAACCACAGGGAGCCAAGTTGGTAGCATGTGTTGAAAGATCCAACGCCATATGGGCTGCCGAGCAGGTTGTGAGGCCCTTTACCAAAGACCGAGCCATTGATAGTATTACATGTAAGTCTGTATGAACATCTTGAGTGCTAATTAAACTAAACTAATTTGTTTTTAGGGTCGGCAAACTTTGATTCTACCATATCCGACATTAAGTTTTATTTCACTGAGGGCATTTGGTGCCGGCAATTAAATTCCATCTTGCAAGATTATTCCGTAAGTGGGAGGTAATATTCACTCCTCAGTACATTTTAAATTCCGTTTTATTATTAGATAACTCAACTTACCCAAGACCGTTTAAGTGGCCTTGTTCTTCCTGAGGGTTGCTGGCAGTCTCTGAAGCCAGCGTCAATGATGGCGTATGTTTCTCCTCTGAATGAACGTACGGCCATTTTTCTGCTGCCGTCGCTGCTAGAAAGCAGAACTCGCAGCGGAGGTACAAGTGGATTTGTTCAAGTACTAGAAGCCTTGCACAAGGCTGGCTTTCAGTTTTGTGGCTTGAAAGTGGTCCTGTTGTCCAAGGATTCTGCGAGAGAGCTCAAGATCTTGTGTTGTGCTGAAGTTGAGGTAAGACAGCAGACTTCTGGCTATGCCTTCCGCCTATCTAATAAGATGTGCACACCATGGCTTGCTTGCTATTAGAAGAATCAACATAGCTGGTATGGCTACCTTGTAGTGATAACAATGACTATGCTAGACTTGACAACCAGGAAGTGATGTTAAATATATACATGGACATACATAAAATGCTGCCTGAAGTCGGTAGTAAATTTTAAAGCTATTAGACTGACCATGATTACAGGAGGATGTTAATTAGACTGACCATGATTACAGGAGGATGTTAATTAGACTGACCATGATTACAGGAGGATGTTAATTAGACCGACCATGATTACAGGAGGATGTTAATTAGACTGACCATGATTACAGGAGGATGTTAATTAGACTGACCATGATTACAGGAGGATGTTAATTAGACTGACCATGATTACAGGAGGATGTTAATTTCTTTATTTGTAGCTGGAGTCTATCCTCAGTGGCCCGTGCTTGGCAGTTGTGCTGGAGAGGGACAATGCTGCTTCCTGCTTCCAACTCATCTTGAAGAGGTGAGCCATCAGGCGTTGAGTATTATTCCGTGATGTTGTATGTGTGGTGTGATTGTTTCCTTTAGTGTATTGAACAACTTCAGCCATGGAGACCACATGCTTTCTCTGTTTGCAGATGTGCTTGTCCCTCCTGACAATAAGAAGGTAACTTATTTGCAGTGACAGAAATGAGGGCTTTTGTAACTTCAATTTGTATTCTGATGTGGGAAAGAGGAATTTTGATTTTTTTTAGAATGGCAAATCCCCAACCAGCTCCTTTGGCATGATTATAATATTATAAGAGGTCTGATGTTTGCTACTCAGTACTGTCAAGTGCCTGCAGCTGCAAAAAATGAATTAAAATTCCCTCACGTTTATGGTAATTATTGTTATTAATGTTTTTGTGTATTGTTGTTGTATTTTTGTTTGTTTTTCATTCAGGCCAAGCAAATTCTTCAGTTCCTCCATTGTCTCTGAGTTTACAACCACTACAGCCAAGCCACTGCTTGCTAGCCTGTAAAGGTCTGCAACTAACTACATTTTGGACTGCTGCAAATTATGGCACTGTTTATACCATTGATGTCACTGTCATTTTATTCATTTTTTTTATTTTTTGCTTTTTATGCTACTTCTTATCAGGAATTCAGAGATTTGTATTTGCGCATGCTGATACAATAGGTAAAATGTCGTCGCGGGAGATTAAAAGTTACTCGCGTATTTTTGAAGTGAGCATGCGTATTCAGGATACAGATCCACTCCCCCAAGTATAAACCATTGATAAACCATGAATAAATGTAACTAAAATGTGGGCGGACCTGGCTCCATCTGCTCACGGCATAGCAACGCCATAGGAGTACACAGCAAATTGAAGGACCGCCTATAGAGTAACTGAAGTTGCTCTGATCCCCCAGAAGCGGAGATGTCGGGGGAAGGGGAACAAGACGTCCGCATGGACATTTTACAGCAATTTAGTCTCAAAACTATGAAAATGGTAAGTCAAAATAAAAATCGCTGTTGCTGGTATGCTAATGATAAGATTCTACGTTCAGCCATTTTATTGGCATAGTCCTTTATTCAACAATATATTTGTTGTTGTTGTTTTTTTTTGTTTGTTTTTTGCGTAACAGACATAGCTCAAAGTTGCTTATGATCACCAAATTTTGTGTTAACGATATGTACAGAAAAATGACAAGTGGTCTAAGATGATCAGTGTAGAGGAGAATCAAACCATGCTGGTGGATTTCCTAGAGAAAGGAGATATCAAACTGCTCATCATCTACAGTAATAGTCAGGGAATACTTACTCCAATCCACTCCTATCCTGGCACTACCAAGGCTAAGGTTAGGATCACAAGAGACTTATATCTTCATTGCTTTAGTGAATTATTGGGGTGGGAGGGAGGGTGGGGGGGCCTTTTAGCTTCACCTCACTTTATAAACTCCACCTTTCCTGCTTTCTAACTGAAATTCTGATTAACATGGCATTAAAGAATCAAGTATAGTATACAGTACAGTCAGAAAAGCCAGCATTAAATGAAGATGCGAACTTTTGTTTTGAGTTTCATTGATTTTTTAGCTCTTTACTTTTGTTAGTTTAACATGGGATTCTCTAAATTCTCCTCCATGCCTCCCTGGGCATATGTGTGCTTTTTCTAAGACCAATGTAACTAACTAAGAATATTTAATTGAATTATATTGGCTCTTTTTTTCCTGTGAATTACATTTGGCTTCATTATAATTTCACATTGTTTATAGCTTTTTCAATAGTTTATTTCATTCCCATATTCTATTTGTTTTCACACACCCTCAGGGAGTGTACTTTGTGAAGCGCCATGGTGATGCCATAAAGAAAGATAACTTCTTCAACCTGGTGGTGTTTGGAGACCTCTCCAGCCTGCCTCTGGATCACTTCACTTCACTTGTTGAATCGGTAAGTTGCACATGTGTAATTTATATTGGGTCACTGATTATTACGACTTTGTCATGCCAATTCATGGGCGAAATCAAAATTACTGCCAAGCTGATTTGCTGCATAAGTGAAAATAAGAGAGTTGGACCACACTAGTGGATGGTTTAGACAGACAAGCAGACAGATGGCTGAACAAAAAAACAGGCAGACCGACAGACCTCATACTGGCAGACAGACAGACAGACAGACAGACAGACAGACAGACAAACAGACAGACAGACAGACAGACAAACAGACAGACAGACAGACAGACAGACAGACAGACGAACAGACAGACAAACAGACAGACAGACAGACTGGCAGACAAATAGACAGACAGTCAGACAGACAGACAGTCAGACAGACAGACAAACAGATGGACAGAGTAGGATCTTAGTAGCTAAGGTGAAGAAGCAAGTGCTGAAGATCTTTCAGAGTTGATATCTTTATCTTCCTCCTCAAAATTAAGCGCGATGACTTAGTATTTTTTCATTAAAGTTGCCAAATGAAAATAAATGTTTGAAGGTGCAGTATGTAGCAATACATTATCTTATGATGTACCATAGGTGGTAGTCCCAGTGGTGGCCAACAACACAAACCACACCCGCTGGCCCAACGTCGTCTCTCAAGACGTCATGAAGCATATTGGAATTCTCAAAGGAGAAGTCTTCACTTTCAGTGGCAAAGTGAAAGGACGAACTCTGCTGCCCCTCCCACCTCAGACTGACCTCGTGGTTAAAGCTGCTGAATTAGATCTTAGGTATGACTGCTAATAATTACATAGAGCCAGCTTAGTTGCACAGGTGTATACAGTTTAGTATCAGCTTAGTTGCACAGGTGTATATGGTTTAGTATCAGCTTAGTTGCACAGGTGTATATGGTTTAGTATCAGCTTAGTTGCACAAGTGTATATGGTTTAGTATCAGCTTAGTTGCACAGGTGTATATGGTTTAGTATCAGCTTAGTTGCACAGGTGTATATGGTGTAGTATCAGCTTAGTTGCATAGGTGTATATGGTTTAGTATATCACTTAACAATGTCTTCTCAGCTTTCTTTTACTCATTAAATCTATTCTCTCTCTTTCACAGGCTGAGAAAGAGAGAGAATAGGTCCAACATGGTTAACTATATTGCATGTTTTACAACTCAGTCAGATTTAGTTCATCTACATGGCATGGAGTATACCATGTAGTATACATGGTTTTGTAGTAGTTTAAAGCCGTGCAAATCCTCGTAAACTCCCTATTCTGATGCTGCATGTGGTAGGTGTGGCCTACAACTCTCCCCACCCTTTTAATTAAGCACATATTTTAATTACACCAATGACCTGCTCACCCTATTCCATTCCCATTAAACCCCTTACCTCATCTTGTGACTCCAGGGGAGAAGCTTACGAGAAATCCCTGATACACACAGTGGAGGGCGTGGTCATAGACTGGTCCCACCAAGTACAAGAGGTGCTCAAGAAAAGCTCGGCCGAACCTCTGCTCCAGGGAAACAACCCGGGCCCATTGGTGGAGATAGACTTCTGGGTGTCCCGCAGAGCGGACTTGGAATCTGTGGTGGAACAGCTCTACAGTGACAAGGTGCTCAAGATGAGTCGCTTGCTGGAGAAGAGCTTGAGCAGCTACTACCCTGCTTACAAGTCCATGCTGGAGTTGATTGATGAAGCACTGATCGAGGCTAGGGACATTAGGTGAGGACTTGGCAGGTGTGGCTGTAAGGAACTTTATTATTGCTCCATGTTGCAATTATTTCATGTACTACTACTGTGTGGACGTACGTATGTCATTTTGTACTTTGACCCTGGTGTATTTTTGTGTTTGCTCCGTGTTCGACCCTGTCCCAAACTTCACTGAAGAGAATCTTCCGGTTTAGCGATCATTACCCGTATCACCCTAGAAATTGAATTGTTTACCACTTTGAATTCTTTTGCGGGTGCACTTAAAACTCAAAAACTTATGGGAGCTCCATTTCTATTCGAGTTAGTGGTGGTGGTAAGTTAATACACTATTTGTCACAGTTATAAGCACTACTCAACAGCATTTACTTGACAATTCATTATCCACTAGACTAACCACGAAGGTAAGTCTTGCGTAGGTATGTTCAGTTGTGTGAATGTATTGTGCGTTACAACTACTACTAAAAATATCACAAAGAAAAAGTTTAAATAATGTGACTTGATTTTGTTGCTTCTTTTTCAATTCAAGCAGTTGCGGGGAGCGGTTACTATGGCATTGAAATCCCTTTACTGTATATACGTAATTTAAAAACTCGACTTTATTTTAGTAGCTTGAGTGTTAGTAGTTAAAATAAACCGTTTGACAATAGTGTGGTTTAAGGCTCGCTCGCCATTTGTGCTCAAGCACACCACTAGTTACTACTATTACTACTACTACAATTACTACTACTACTACTATTACTGCTACTACTTAGCTATTGTGCCTACATTACTTTCATTTTATTTTAACTGTTATTTTTCCATCATAATTGTTGTTATTGAATTTGTTGTTGTTGTTGTTGTTGTTGTTGTTGTTAGCATGCATTTGAAGCCATTGCGGAGACAGGTGGAAACAATGGAAGAATGTGAATTTCCTGAACTGGAGAAGAGAATCCCAGCCTTGTACCACATTATTTGCCTTATATGGGCAAACTCCACCCACTACCAACATCCCTCGAAAATCGTCGTCTTAATGCAAGAACTTTCCAATTTCATGATTGAAATAGTGAGACATTAAAAGATAGCAAAATTACAAGTGTATGCAAATATACAGAGCAAGCAAGAATGTTGTATCAATATATTAATAGAGTTACATTACAAGCACTATATTATTATATTTATTGACAGTCAAATTAGTTTTGCTTGACCTATTAATAGCAACAATTGGTGAGTGTTTACTTATTTAGACTTCACAAGTTTCTTTCTCAGCCTTCTTTTACTCATTAGATATATCATCGTCCTAATGCAAGGACTTTTCCAATTTCATGATTGAAATAGTGGGACATAAAAAAGATAGTATTGCTTAAAAAAGCCTGTGAAAGAAAGAGAATACATCTAATATATTTAGGCTATTTTTATTGCTTTTTCTTTATGTGTAATTTGTCATATTTTTCTTACAAATACATTGTTTATGACAAACTTTGATTGTTTAGGCTCACAATTTTGTCACCGAGGAGATCCTTCGTATGGAGCCAGACGAAGGTTTGGAAAAGGTCAACATCACTCTGAAGGTGTGCTCACTCTATCGTGACTTGTTCTTTATCAAGAAGAAGGAGCTGACTGTCTACTTCAAAGAGAAGCCAGTGGTCCAATGGGACTTTGCCCCAAGCCTAATATTCAGCAGGCTCGATAGATTCATCAGTCAACTCAGAATGATAGTGGTAAGTTAAAAAGCAGCTGTATTAAGGAATGCTTCAGTGTCAATGTAGCTTGACTAAATACTTTGTAATTTTAGATGCAGCACAGTATTAAATGTGTTGATAGTGGTGTAAAAATTGAGAATGGGACAATTATAAGAATGGCAGCAGTGTAATATAATTGCAACTTTGAAGAAACCCTAGTTGAAATTCATGTTTTCAAGTTATTGAGCTTTTTTTTTTACCAATTGTATCAAATTTGGCACAGGGAGATCTTTGAGTAGGAACGAGAACAAATTTGTACAACTTGAACACACTTGGCAAATAATTATTTATCTATTCATTTATTTTCTCACCATTTTTTGTGTCCCGCAGGAATTCTTTGACACTGTGGTTGTTTTCCTGAGATTGGAGAAGATTCAGTTTGGTGGTGTTCACGGACAGCCTTTGAGTGACATGGTGGAGGCCATGTTCACAGAATTCAACGAACTTCTCGCTGCTTTCACGAGCAAACCTGAAGACCCTCTGAATATTGCAAACAATGTAAGCAAACTGAAGCTATTTATTGATATAAAAAGAAAAATAAACAAAACTGTTATTGTGTGTGCTTAAAGAGCAAGCTATACCTAATAATTTGTTCTACATTTTATTATTTTTTCATAGTCAAAAAGAAAAAAAAACATTTAGCTGCAGCTGCATTTTAATGATGAAATGTGACAGTATTGCTAGAGAGATTTTCAGTGGCAATGTAGTTTAACTCATCCCTTCACTGCTGCCGGTGATTATTTTAGCATAACCCATAGACCTGAACATTTACAATATATGAGCTATTATTGGGCTATAGTGTGATCTCCAATAGCTCCTCAAGTCTAACTAATGTATTATTTCACAGTTATTGAATAAAGGTGCCACTTAATAAATTACAAATCCAATTTTGTTCACTTTTACAAGGTCCTCAATTTTTTAAAATAACAATTAATTAGTAAAGTCTAACCACACACCATTCCACAGGACTTCCACAATAACTACGGTTCTTTCAAAGCCTCCATTACAGCCATGGAGCAGCGTCTTTCACAGATAGTCTGCCATGCCTTCGACGAGTGCACCAGCTGCGAGAGCATGTTCAAGCTGTTTGAGATGATGGGGTCCCTGCTGGAGAGACCCATCATTCAACGTGACTTCAGGTTCAAGTATCCAGTCCTGCTCGCCGAGTATAACAAAGAACTAGACCAAGCAAAGATGATATTTGACAGCCAGATGGAGAGAGTGCAGGGACCCTCTGGGGCCATTATCAACAAGAACATGCCCCACGTGGCTGGCGTGCTGAAGTGGTCTCAGGAACTCAGAGAGAGGGTCTCTGGAAACATGGACAGACTCAAGCTCATCAACCATGGGTAATAGACACAGGGCACTTTAGTGGCATGAAGTAGTGGAAAATAAAATCGAAAAAGTGCATAAATAGATAGAATTGTGTTCACACTTATTAGCAACATTACCATATTTAAAAAAAAACAATTATAGACATATTTAATATTGTACCCTTTTCACAGAGGAGATTTTATTTATTTTTACTTTAACCTGTGTGTTACAGGACAATGGAGAGTGCGGAAGCCATGATTATCAAGGGAAAGTTTGATGAAATGATGATCCACATCAACAAGTAAGAACTTTAATGAAAAAAACCCAACCTTTTCACAAAAACCAACAATACAACATTTCATTAACATGGCCAATTTTTAAATATGTTAACTATTTTATATGAATTGTTGCAGATTTGAAGATGAGATGTACTCAGAATGGACCCAGGGAGTGGATGAAGTGGCTCTGACTAACTTGGAAAAGCCACTCCTACTCCGCAGCCCAGAGTCACAGCTCATCTCTGTCAACTTTGATCCCAAGGTAATGATCGGCAACAACTTGATTTTCAATGAATGTGGCTGGGTTTGGCAAAATGCTAGCTGTATTTAATTCAGGACGATTGACTATAAAGTATACCTGCACTTGTTGATTAAATCTGTGTAAAGAGTGTCTTAATTTTCCTTATCGCAATTTTTCTTCCATTCGGTAGCTCATAGCTCTGCTAAGAGAGGTGAAGTACATCGAACAACTTGGCCAAGGTGAAGAGAGGCCTCTTCCAGATAAAGCTATGTCAGTTTTCCAACAGAATGAGACTTACCGCAAGTACCTTCAGAACCTTGACGTGGCAGTGGCTCTCTACAACAGTGTGAGAGAAACCATCTTGGATGTGGAGTATCCACTCATCAAAGACAAGCTAGAAGATATTGACAGACAACTTCAGAGAGCCATAGAACATCTGAACTGGACCAGCAGTGGTGAGTGAGAGAATGTTTTCATGCAAGTCCAACTTTCTTATCTTCCATCCTCTTTCCCAACTCCTTCTACTCCCATCTCCTCTCCGACTCTATAATTTCTCTCTCTCCCTTCCACCCTCTCTCCAATTTAAACTGCTTTGTTTCATAATTTTACATGAACAGAGACACCCTTAAAAATATTACTGTCTTATAATAATAATAATAACTAGCAATTACCCCGCCACACAGTGGCACTTGATGTATTGCAAAGTAATAATGCAGTAGCATAAGTTACTTTTATTCATTGTTATCATTCTCTATAGTTGGTTAAGGTTACATCAGTTTCCCTCTTCTGCTCTATTTTTCCCCGAACTATCTCATTTCTGTATCTCCCACCTTTCTTTTTTTCAGCTCTTCCTTCTTGAGTCAAGGAGTCCTTTCTCCTCCTTTGTCTACCTCTCCTGCTTCTGAATCTGTCTGCCCTTCTATCATGATTGTGGACTTAGGCCTTATGAAACTTTTAACTTCTGCTTTTTTACTTTCACCTTTCTTTTTGAAACTTATGCCGCCTTTACTTGACGATTTGATTCCAACCACCTTTTAGTACAATATTAATCTTCCCTTTTTGCCTTTTCTTCCGTACTTTCTCCTTTTTACGACACCGTCTTTCCTCGTCGATTCCACTGACTAATTAACCGCTTTTTTGCCTTCTTTTACCTTCCTTTTTGAAACCTATGCCGCCTATCCTAGTCTGTTCCACCCACTTTTAGTTACGATTATAGTAATCACTTTCTACTGAGTGTGATGACACTTTACCCATTCTCCTATTTCTCGGCCACTCTCATCTTCTTCCATTTATCACTGTACCCAGTTAGGTTGCAAACTAATTCGCCTACCAGTAGTCTAGCTTAGCCAAACCCTTCACTTCTTTACAACTGTGTTCTTGGTTTACTCGGTGATTCAGCGCTAGTTCATGAAAGCTGCTCTCCTGTTTTTCTGCCACTCCCGCCTACTGTCCATTTTTTTGTGCCGGGTTTGGTTGCTAACCAGTTCGCCTTGCGCTCTAGGTTTACCCGGTAATTCAGCGCTAGTTCACGAGTATTGTGCGCCTGCGCGGTCTAGCTCATTAGTTCATGAATTATTCATGAATACATATGTTGTCGGTCACGGGTATTATTATATAGATAATAATAATGATAATAATAATAATAATAGTAATGTAAATTTAATTATTAATGGTTTAAAAATACTTGCAGAGGCATGGGAGTATATACAGTCGACTCGTGATATGGTTTGTGATTTGGAACGTCGTGTTCGTCTCTCCAAGTGTAACGTGGATGCCATGAACCTTGTCATGGCTGGCTGGTGCAAGGACCCTCTTTACAAGAGGAAAGGCGATAAGAAAGACTCACTGCTCAATATAGAAGTAAGAAATAATGGTACCTATGTGTGAGTAGAAGGTATGTGTGTATAGCTTGTGTGAGTAGAAGGTATGAGTGTATAGCTTGTGTGAGTAGAATTTGTGAGTAGAAGGTATGAGTGTATAGCTTGTGTGAGTAGAATTTGTGAGTAGAAGGTATGTGTGTATAGCTTGTGTGAGTAGAAGGTATGAGTGTATAGCTTGTGTGAGTAGAAGGTATGAGTGTATAGCTTGTGTGAGTAGAAGGTATGAGTGTATAGCTTGTGTGAGTAGAAGGTATGAGTGTATAGCTTGTGTGAGTAGAAGGTATGAGTGTATAGCTTGTGTGAGTAGAAGGTATGAGTGTATAGCTTGTGTGAGTAGAAGGTATGAGTGTATAGCTTGTGTGAGTAGAAGGTATGAGTGTATAGCGTGTGTGAGTAGAAGGTATGAGTGTATAGCTTGTGTGAGTAGAAGGTATGAGTGTATAGCTTGTGTGAGTAGAAGGTATGAGTGTATAGCTTGTGTGAGTAGAAGGTATGAGTGTATAGCTTGTGTGAGTAGAAGGTATGAGTGTATAGCTTGTGTGAGTAGAAGGTATAGATAGCTTGTGTGCGAGAGGTATGAGTGTATAGCTTGTGTGAGTAGAGGTAGAGTTATGAGTATGAGTAAGCTTGTGTGAGTAGAAGGTATGTGTGTATAGCTTGTGTGAGTAGAAGGTATGAGTGTTAGTTGTGTGCGTAGAATAGCTTGTGTGAGTGAAGGTATGAGTGTATAGCGTGTGTAGAGTATGAGTGTTATAGCTTGTGTGAGTAGAAGGTATGAGTGTATAGCTGTGTGCTGAGTGAAGTATGAGTGTATAGCTTGTGTGAGTAGAAGGTATGAGTGTATAGCTTGTGTGAGTAGAAGGTATGAGTGTATAGCTTGTGTGAGTAGAAGGTATGAGTGTATAGCTTGTGTGAGTAGAAGGTATGAGTGTATAGCTTGTGTGAGTAGAAGTATGAGCTGTGTGAGTAGAAGGTATTGAGTGATGCTTGTGTGATGAAGGTAGATAGCTTGTGTGAGTAGAAGGCTGTGTGCTTGTGTGAGTAGAAGGTATGAGTGTATAGCTTGTGTGAGTAGAAGGTATGAGTGTATAGCTTGTGTGAGTAGAAGGTATGAGTGTATAGCTTGTGTGAGTAGAAGGTATGAGTGTTGTGTGATAGCTAGCTTGTGTGAGAAGGTATGAGTGTATAGCTTGTGTGAGTAGAAGGTATGAGTGTATAGCTTGTGTGCGTAGAAGGTATGAGTGTATAGCTTGTGTGAGTAGAAGGTATGAGTGTATAGCTTGTGTGAGTAGAAGGTATGAGTGTATAGCTTGTGTGAGTAGAAGGTATGAGTGTATAGCTTGTGTGCGTAGAAGGTATGAGTGTATAGCTTGTGTGAGTAGAAGGTATGAGTGTATAGCTTGTGTGAGTAGAAGGTATGAGTGTATAGCTTGTGTGAGTAGAAGGTATGAGTGTATAGCTTGTGTGAGTAGAAGGTATGAGTGTATAGCTTGTGTGAGTAGAAGGTATGTGTGTATAGCTTGTGTGAGTAGAAGGTATGAGTGTATAGCTTGTGTGCGTAGAAGGTATGAGTGTATAGCTTGTGTGAGTAGAAGGTATGAGTGTATAGCTTGTGTGAGTAGAAGGTATGAGTGTATAGCTTGTGTGAGTAGAAGGTATGAGTGTATAGCTTGTGTGAGTAGAAGGTATGAGTGTATAGCTTGCAGGGGAGTAGGAAGCCAAATTGGATTGGTGCGGCTACTAAACCACGCCTACTTTACCACGCCCACTCATTACTTAAAATATTGAATATGATTAATAGAGTGGCAAGCACTAAGCTCATGATTACGAATCCTAACAGCGGCATCTTTCCAGTTCGAATATCCTTTGCATACCTAATAAAAAATGGAATCCACTAATGTTACTCCAGCGATCAAGTATAAACCCATTTTAATTATGTTACAATGCAAATGATTTAATTAGTAAGATATATCATAGCTACATAGATAGATAGTAGACACAAAAGCAAACATAAGACATTTTGATTTGCAAACAAAAAATAAACTGAATCTACAATAATCAAAACTTACAAATGCTTGCTCTGCTTTTGTTGCAGTCTTAGCTTTATTTTCTTTAAACATTCTCAAGCATGTGTGGCAAAAAAACACATCATTAGACTCCTGGTAATGCAAAAACGGCCATTTTGCAAACCAACAATGCTGGAAGGATCTTTGGACTACGTTGGTTTTTCCAAAAGATCGCTTTGGAAAGCTAAAGGACGGTCAAGGCTGATGTGGAGTCTCTGGGATATCTTCGAAAGCCTCAATACTGGCCATTTACTCCCCGCCAAACTGCTTGAAGCCATACCGATAACTACCACAAGATCTAGTAAGGGAAGCCCCGGTAAGAAACACGCCCCCTAATTTGTTAAATATTGGTGCGGCCATGGCCGCACTGGCCGCAGTAGTTCCGACGCCCCTGGCTTGTGTGAGTAGAATTTGTGAGTACCTTCAAGGTATGAGTGTATTGCTTGTGTGAGTAGAAGGTATGAGTGTATAGCTTATGTGAGTAAAAGGTGTGTGTGTAGCTATGTGTGAGTAAGATGGTAGGGGAGGGAAATATCTATTGCTTCCAGTTAGAGGTATAAGAATGCCATCAATCTCTTGTTTGTACCTAATAGAAAGTTGACATAGAAAAGTTCATACGTATTTTTCTGTAAATGCTCAATGAATTGTGCTGCAGTTGTATGTGACCATATTAGCTTGCTGGGTCAGCAGCTTCTATTACTTGATATACCTCGATACTAGAGTATACCGTTGAACTCCACTACTTTTATTGACCTTGACAGGATGGGACTGAAATTTGGGAAGAGTAATATTTCTTGACTCCGAGATAAAATGTCCACACATATATACCGTTATAGAATCCGCTCGCGGGCAATATTTAGGCTGTATAGCTATTTCACAATGAGTGATTGGAATGGAAGTTGCTCTGATGAGAGATTACTGAGTACAAACTCCACCTCTCATCACTGGCTGGTGTCTGAAGATGAAGACTTCGTCATCAGGCTGATTCAAATCATCACTTTCATTTGCTTGGTGATTGGCTTCTTCTGGAATGCACTCGTTGCAGGAATTCTCTTGAAAGAAAAGCTCTACAAGAACCCAACATACCTCATTCTCCTCAACTTAACCATTGTGGATATTTTGTGCTGTCTGTTAGCCTTACTTGTTTATGTCGTATTCATTGGAGCCAGTGAGTTTATCTTTGGAGATTCGGATTTAGTGCGCTGCCATTTTTGCAGACTGCGTGTAATGGTAGGTCTTACTCTGAATCTTGTGTCTTTCAGCTACTTAGCGATGATGTCAATGGATAGATTTGTCTATTTAAAATATCCCCTAAAATATTTCAAGATAGTGAATGTGAAGGTTGTTATAGTGAGTCTTGCTGCATCCTGGGCTGTGAGCTTACTGGCCACCTTCCCTCTACTTGTTAACTTTGGAGTGGTAAGAAACTTTAGAACTCTCTTTTGCTGGATAGACATCCCAATGAGTGGAGACTACGCAGCTCTGTATCTAACAGTAAGTGGGCCGATGTTCATTTTTATAATAATTGCCAATATTCTGAGCTTGAGAATCGCTTGGAGAAAGATAAAAGTCAGAACTGATATAAACTCAAACCACAGACAGCCGCCAGGGAATCATACAGAGACTGCCAACAGCAGTGAGGGTTGCAAGGTGCAATACCAGCAATACAAGGATCAAGTAGGGGTTTCCATTGTCTTTGGAGGAGTAGTAGCAGCCACCACTGTCTTTTGGGTAGCCATTACGATCATGGTTATTGCTGCTTACTCTGTTGGAGAAGACAAGTTGGAGCATCTGACTGCTGGCATAATTCTACTTGAGTACACTTTGCCGATTGTTCATTCTTTAATAGAAACTTGCTTAATCCCAAAAGGAAGAAGAAGTGTTCAAAACACTCTCACTTTGATAATTAAAGGAAAAATTAAGTTGAAATTACCACTGAATCCCAATTAAAATTCAATTGATGGCAATAGAGCTGCTATGAAAATTACTACAGTTTATTTTTTTACTCTCATAGTTTCAACCAAAGAGTTTTTATTTTGTTTTTATAGAAAATATGAAGTGATATCTATCATTTCAGTGTCATAAAATTAGCTAATAATTATCAGACAAAACTTATTACAGTAGACACTACTGAAAGAAGAAGTGGGGAGCCATTGAGGCTGCCATTCACAGGGCTGGAGCCAGCATGTAAAAAGTGGTACGGCCCTTAACAGTAACATCAATTTGCTTTTTCAGTTTCTTCTAGCATTAATTTTAATATAGCTAGCTATTTACTGTTTATTGTTGTGTGTTCATTAATTGAATGAGCTGAAAATAATAATAAAAAAAATAAAATAAAATAAAAAAAAAAGAGCATAGGGATTATTTTGTGGCAAATATAGATAGAATTACCTCTTATAAAAAGGGTCCTTGCACCAGCCAGCCACTAAGACAGTTTGGTTATAACAAATGAAAAAAAAAAACTACTTAATTTTTTTTTGTTGAAAGGCAATAAGAAAGACTCACTGCTCAACATAGAAGTAAGAAATAATGGTACCTATGTGGGAGCAGAAGGTATGTGTGTATAGCATGTGTTAGTAGAAGGTGTGTATGTAGCTATGTGTGAGTAAGATGGTAGGAGGGGAATATCTATTGCTTCCAGTTAGAGGCATAAGAATGCCATCAATCTCTTGTTTGTACCTAAAAAGGAAGTTGACATAGAGAGTTCATACGTATTTTTCTGTAAATGCTCAATGAATTGTGCTAGAGTTGTATGTGACCATATTAGCTTGCTGGGTCAGCAGCTTCTATTACTTGATATACCTCGATACTAGAGTATACCTTTGAACTCTACTACTTTTATTGACCTTGACAAGATGGGACTGAAATTTGGGAAGAATAATATTTCTTGACTCCGAGATAAAATGTCTACACATATCTAATGTCATAGAATCCAGCTAGTGGGCAATATTTAAGTTATAGCTGTAGCTATTTCACAATGAGTGACTGGAATGGAAATTGCTCTGATGAGAGATTACTGAGTACAAACTCCACCTCTGACCTCTGGCTGGTGGCTGAAGATGATGAGTTTGTTGTCACATTGATTCAAATCATCACTTTCATTTGCTTGGTGATTGGCTTCTTCTGGAACACACTCATTGCAGGAATTCTCTTGAAAGAAAAGCTCTACAAGAACCCAACATACCTCATTCTTCTCAACTTAACTATCGTGGATATTCTGTTCTGTCTGTTAGCATCACTGGTTTATGTCATATTCATTGGAGCCAGTGAGTTTATCTTCAGAAGTTCGGATTTAGTGCGCTGCCATTTTTGCAGACTGCGTGTAATGGTAGGTCTTACTCTGAATCTTGTGTCTTTCAGCTACTTAGCGATGATGTCAATAGACCGGTTTGTCTATTTAAAATATCCCCTAAAATATTTCAAGATAGTGAATGTGAAGGTTGTTATAGTGAGTCTTGCTGCATCCTGGGCTGTGAGCTTACTGGCCGCCTTCCCTCTACTTATTAACTTTGGAGTGGTAAGAAACTTTAGAACTCTCTTTTGCTGGATAGACATCCCAATGAGTGGAGACTACGCAGCTCTGTATCTAGCAGTAAGTGGACCAATGTTCATTTTTATGATAATTGCCAATATTCTGAGCCTGAGAATTGCTTATAGAAGGATGAAAGTCAGAACTGAGGTAAACTCAAACCATAGACAGGTGCCTGGGAATCATACAGAGACTGCCAATGGCAGTGAGGGTTGCAAGGTACAACACCAGCAATATAAGGATCAAATATGTGTTTCCATTGTCTTTGGAGGAGTAGTAGCAGCCACCACTGCCTTTTGGGTAGCCATTACGATCTTGTTTATTGCTGCTTACTGTGTTGGAGAAGACAAGTTGGAGTATGTGACTGCTGGCATAATCCTACTTGACTACACTCTGCCGATTATTCATCCTTTAATAGAGACTTGCTTAATCCCAAAAGGAAGAAGAATTGTTCAAAACACTCTCACTTTGATAGTTAAAGGAAAAATCGTGTTGAAATTACCACTGAATCCCAATTAAAATTCGATTGCAATATTGCTATGAAAATTACTACAGATTATTTTTTTACTCTCATAAGTCAACCAATGAGTTTTTTTATTTTGTTTTTATAGAAAATATGAAGTGATATCTATCATTTGTGTGTCATATAATTATCAAGCAAAACTTACTACACACAACTGAAAGAAGAAGTGGGGAGCCATTGAGGCTGCCCGGGGCTGGAGCCAGCATGTAAAAAGTGGTACGGCCCTTCACTAACATCAAGTTTTACTTTTTCAGTTTCTTCTAGCATTTATTTTTATACAGCTAGCTAGCTATCTACTGTTTATTGTTGTGTTCATTAATTATTAATTGAATGAGCTGAAAATAATTGAAAAAGACCGTAGGGATTATTTGTGGCAAATATAGATAGAATTACAACAAAAAAAAATTAAGCAGTTTTGTTCATTCGTTATAACTACCTAGCTCTCTTAGTCCGCGTTTTTTGTAACTTTATAATGCAAACATTTTTACTCCTGAAACCACCAAAGCTCAGAAACTTTTGCGCACTAACTTACTATAAGTCCAAAGGACCTGAAACTTCAATCCCTAGGTTGATAGCTAGCTGACCAGTATCATCGATCGTCATCATGCAGGGCAGACTCTTTAGTCTCTTCACTACTTGTGGCTATTATGAATGGGCGGGGTCACTGCTAGTCTGTCCATGTGTGCATGACTGTACTTAAGTGGACTGCATTGATTCCATCTAAGAGTTACGGAGACTAAAGTAAGCTTTTTCCCTTTTTTTTTTTGGGGGGGGGGGGGGGGGGGGGGGGGGAGGGGGGAGTTTGGAGTGAGGCAATCAATTTTATTTACCAACAATGGACCCTGTAAAAAAGAAAACCCTAAAATGTGGTACGGCCATGACTGTACTAGCCACACCATAGGCACTGGCCCTGATTCATGACTAATAGTCTCATTGTCTTGATAAATGCCCTGAGATCCATTATAAAGTATTCGTCAATTATATTGCATGCACTGCACTGGTGGTTCTTGCTTACTCATCAGTTACAGGTCAGCTGCTTTTTATGGAATCTTTATAGTAGTTAGTCAATACAAGTACTCACACATTCTAGTAAGTGTGTAGTAGCATTGTGTACTGTGGACTGACATCATCTCTAACTGATGATATGCGCCACAGAGAAGAATAGGCTACTAGTAGTAGACTGAGACACTTGTATTGTATAGACAGCCTAGTCTTCTGTTAGAACACAGCATCTGAGTAGCTATGGTGTGTAGTAGCATTGTGTACTGTGGACTGACATCATCTCTAACTGATGATATGCGCCACAGAGAAGAATAGGCTACTAGTAGTAGACAGAGACACTTGTATTGTATAGACAGCCTAGTCTTCTGTTAGAACACAGCATCTGAGTAGCTATGTCAGACTCAGAAGAATGGAATGGAAGTTGTTCAGATGGAGAGCTACTGAGTAGAAATTCAACCTCACCTCTCTGGAAGTTCTCTGGAGCTGTCAACATATCAGTAATAGTCACTGTGTCCACTCTGCTTGCCCTCGGTGTTGCTGTCGGCTTCATATGGAACATCATCATAGTGGCATCCATTTTCAAACTGAGATTGTACAGGGATGTCACGCATGTTATCCTGTTAAATTTAGTGGGCGTGGATTTTCTATGGTATGCATTGGTCATTCCGATCGATCTCGTGTCGATAGCAAAAATGGAGTTTGTGTTTGGTCAGTCGGACTATGTTCGTTGTTACTCCTGTAAAATTTATGTTGTGTTGTCAAACATTCTGACTGATGTTGCCATTTGTTTGTTTGCCTTAATGTCAGTGGACAGGCTCATTTACATCAAGTGGCCTTTGAAGTATGAAAATTTTGTAACTCTTTGGTATGTCTCTCCACTTCTCCTGTCATCGTGGATTTTGAGCTTTCTCTTTTGTTTTCCTCTTCTTCTTGACTTTGGAGAAGTGCGACCTTTTGAATATACTTACTGTAGACTCTATCTCCCTGAAAGTGTTCACTACACAACTATTATGTGTGCTCTTTGGTTACCCATGATGGTTCTCATAGTAGCTTCTAATGCATGGATTCTATTTATAGCACACAAAATGCAAAAAGTGAGATTACAGAGAAACTTAGGAATCCATCCAGAATCCTTGTCAGTGAAATCAATGGAGAGGTACACGAGGAGACATAATAAAGAACAGGTGAAGGTATCATATACATTTGGTAGCATTATCTCAATTAACCTTTTCCACTGGATTTTGCTTGGCAGTTTGAGAGTTATTACATCATTTGAATGGGAGAAGAAAACTCTGGAAGTTTTTACCATTTTATTTCATGTGGTAGATTATCTCCAGCCCTTTCTTCACCTGGTAGTGGAGACAGGTCTAATTCCGAAAGGACGGCAACTAATATTGAAGACATTCTGTTTGTGCTTGAAGAGAAAGAATTAGCTGTGGTTGCCTAAATGTGAATGATGGCACTTCATAAAATATGTGATGATCATTTGCCCCTCTCTTTTTCCATTCTTTTTAATAATATTCATGTTCATTCATAGTTGCTTCATGTAATGCATCCATTTATAGACCTTAAGTGCATGCATGCTACTCGCATAAAAATTGTATGGTGGGTGTAGACATTCTTTATGATGAAAAAAAAAAAGGTGCATATTTGATTGCCAGAATATGGTTAGGCCTTCCACTATCTCTGACTAGCAACCTCATAGACAAATAGTGTAACGAAAGACTTCAAAAGGATATTACTTGTGGCAGGTAAATGGACGTCATTAGCAGAAGACATGGGCAGCGGTGACAAAAAAAATGAAAATTATTAGCAACAGTACTTACTATTAGCTTGTTATTGTTGTTATTACTAGTGTAATTGTTATCATTGTTGTTATTATTGTTGTTATTATTTATTACTGTTGTTATTGCTGCTGTTTATATAAATGTGCACTTTACATTGCAGGATAGAGAAGCTCATCTCAAGGCTAAGCAGTCGGCACTGCAAGCTGACGGAGAGAAGATCCACAGCCTCATCAAAGAGAACATGGATCACCTGTCATCACAAGAAGAATCTGAGGACTGGAAGAGATACGTGGAATACCTGGATGACCTGGTACTGGACGGCTTCTTCGACTGTATCCTTTGCTCCCTGCAATACTTCAAAGAAAACATGGACAAAGAAGCCAATGCAGAGAAGATGCGTCCATTGCTGGAGGCAAAGTTTGAGCTACAGGTAGATAAAGAAATGAATAATATAAGTAATAAAATAAGAAATTTAACGTGTAATTGTAAATACTCTTATTGTTTTTTCCCCTACTAATTTCAAAGTTCACTTTCTGTTGTTTCAGATTCCTGAGCTTGCCTTCCAGCCTTCTCTGGCCCAGGATTCCCCAGACTCCTTCTATGCTCTGGTGGACAGTCTGCTGGATGATGTCTTCAACTTTGCTACTCTGGTTCCTCGTGTTGCCAAGCACACAAGTGAACCACACTACCAGACTGATGTAGAAGAGGTAAATCAAATATGGTTCAACTTAAAAATAAAAAAAAGCCTCGATATTTTGCAATATTTTTGATCTGGTTTGTTTTATACCAACATATAATTGACACACACACATGTACACACATATACACACACACACACACACACATAGATTACTGATCTCTCCAACCTTAGAGATGAACTTCTCAACAAGGTCAGTGCTGTAGTGAGTCAGGCTGCTGACTACAGAAACTCTTACAACTCGTATTCCTACCTGTGGGTGGATGACCGTCAAGAATTCCTCAGCCAGTTCCTCAAATATGGCCACGTGCTCACCCAGGAGGAAATCGAACAAGCTGGGGACGAAGGAGTCCCTGAAACTCCTCCCACTCTGGTGCAATTCAAGAAGCAAGTGGACAGTTATGAGACTGTTTACTTGGAAGTCGAAAAGTTCGAAGTAAGCTTTAAGATGTTAGAGTTGTGAAAAATTGTAAGATTGTGTAATGATTGTGTCATTCTCAGCTGAAATAATAATAATAATAATAATAATAATAATAATAATAATAATAATAATAATAATAATAATAATAATAATAATAATAATAATAATAATAATAATAATAATAATAATAATAATAATAATAATAATTGTATTAGCAGTCATTGTGTTAAGATATATATATATATATATATACATATACAAATCTATTATTAGCTGTTAAAACAGAGAAAAACTGCTATAAGATTGTTTATTCTTGAAATCTAGGACACTAAAGTCTTAGATATCTGGTTCAGAATTGATGCCAGACCTTTCAAGCAGGCTCTGCTCACCATCATCAAGAAATGGAGTTTCATGTTCAAGCAGCACCTGATCGATCATGTGACCAATAGGTGAGTCAGGAATCTTTGAGACCGAGGAGCAGCGTACACAGTTGTTGTTATTTTTATTTGGCTCTGGTTGCCTTTGAAAGCAGCTGCATATAGCTATGTTTATGCATTTGGTTCTATATTATTATAGTCACCTTTGAGTAGTAGTAACTAATCTCAGGCAAGAGTAAGGCTAGACTTTGTTTGAGGCTAGTGTAGACTTTTCTTGACACAAACAGATTGTATGACACTTTCTTTATTAGGGATGGGAGAAGGGGGATGGTGGGTAGAGGGATGGTGGTTATAACAAGGATTTCTGGAATGGTGATGGTGGGTCTAGATGGGTGGTGTTGGGTGCGGGGTTGTTTTTATTAGGATGGTTAGTTAACTTCTTTGTGTACGCAGGATGGATTAATTGGCTTTTGGTTACATTGCTTTGGTTTAACGGGGATTTTGGGGTTTGCTGTTGTGTCTCTGTCTTTGTTTCCGGTTTCCTTTTTTTCTCTTCTTTTTTTTCGTTTCTTTGGTTCCCCTTTTTCTTCTTTTTCTCGGCTTTGTTGTCCGTGTGCTTTTTGTTCTCTTGCTGGTTTTTCTCGTATTGTTGTGGTCGCCTGCTGTGGCCTTTTGGTCTTTTTGTTGTCGCGTTCTTGTTTGTCTTGGGGGCCTGTGTTCTTTTTGTTACTGGCTGGTGGGTTTCCTTCTTTCTCTTCCTTAGTTTGCTTTTTTTACCTTGCGTGGTGCCTGTGTGATGGTGGGTAGAGGGATTGGCAAGGGATGGTGGGTAAAGGGATAGTTCAGCTGTTAACATAACTTATCACTTCCACACTACACAAAATGATATGGGGGTTCAGAATGGTTATTGAGTATTAAAAAACAAACAAAAAACCTCAGATAGCTACATACAACTATTGCACGGTTTGGACTCACCCCATTGAAACATACTTTATACTCTTCCTCTGTCAAAAATTTTTACCATTGCTTCCTGTTTTCGTAATGTAGCCTAAACGACTTGTCTGAGTTTATCCGGTTTCTGAAGAAGGACTGGGATTGGGAAGTGCCTGAGAGCAACTATGATACTCTTGTGGAGATCGATGGGTCATCTGAAGGCAAGAGTCCATGATCGACAGGCTACCACAGGATTTCATGTTTTTAGCCTCTGAAGGAGACCATAGAGCTACTGTCTTCTTACAACCAAGACATTCCACAGAAGTTCAATAGCAAAGTGGAGGTAAACCAGAATAGGAAATAAATAAGTATATCATATAAATAGCAACAACAAACAATAATAAACAAAACAATAACTAACAATACGCTAGAAAAGAGGACGGAAGAAGGGCTAAAATGATGCAGACAATTTGTTGAGGAGAGAGAATTGAAGGTGGGATGAGCAATACAGCAGTAGGATTATTTCAGTCTCTCTTTCTCTCTAAGTGGCTCCTACCAGAAAGTTAGCAAAAAAAGTTAGACCAGGACCACCTGATATAAAACACTCAGTCACTTAGCTATCGTTGCTACCAACTCTTTTTGAGTTAAATCTGTCATACCAATTTTTTTCCTTGGCAAATGCAAGTCAGAGAAAATGATGATATGTTAATATTTTATGTGACTTTGTTTAAATTTCTCTGAGAAAGCAGAGCTAAAATTATTTTTGAAGGAGGAGGTTGCCACTTCAACTCTCTTAATGTTACTATTGCTTTGTGTAAACCAGGAACTGCCAGAGAAATGGAACAACACAAAGAAGCAGTCCGTGACAATGAAGCAAACCGTAGCTCCCCTCCAAGCCGAAGAAGTGAACAGGATTAGAAGAGAACTGGCTAGTTTTGATGTGGAGCAACACGAGTTTAGAGAGCTATTCCGCAAGAAAGGTCCCTTTGGCTATGACTCTGGCAAGCCTTATCGCCATATGAACAAGGTAAAGAAGCAAGTTTATGAAGTATAATGTTGCTTAGGATTTGAAGGTAACTTTACTATTTCTTCATAGATTGAGAAAGATGTGAAGAGCAAAGAAGACAAAATGAAAGAACTTCAAATAGCTGCTGGTCTTTTTGAAGTGAGCACACCCGAGTTCCGCCAACTTAAGGCATGTCGAAAAGAGATTCAAATGCTGAAGGCTCTGTGGGACCAGATCATACTGGTGAGAAGTAGCTTTGAGGATTGGAACTATACCTTGTGGAGTGACATCAACGTGGAGAACATGGAAATGGACTGCAAGAAGTTTGTGAAGGATATTCGAACACTAGACAAAGAAATGAGAGCATGGGATGCCTTCAGTGGCTTGGACTCGACCGTGAAGAACATGGTGACATCTTTGAGGTCTGTCGGAGAGCTGCAGAACCAGGCCATCAGGGACAGGCATTGGGAGCAACTCATGCAAGCTACTCAGGTACTCTCAGTGGGAGGGGGATCAAGGGTTAAAGTAGGAGGGGCTTATCGTGTAGGTGAGCATACAATTTTGGGAGGATTGAGAGATAGGATGAGTGATACAGCAACTAGATATTATGTATGTACTTAGTCAGAACTTCAATTATCTGATATGCTTCAACTTCTGAAACAGAAACCCTCTCATTATATTAATATTGTTTGACACCATTTTTTTTCTCTGTCAAATGTCTCAACATCCTCCCTCATCCCTAACATGTCCCGATAACTGGTTTGGCTAATTAATTAGTGCACAAATGTATTGTGAATGGGTTATTCTATCTCAATAGCTGTCTTGGTAAATTAGCATAAACTTAGGTATGTGGAATTACATGCCTTCAGTATTCTTTGTTATAGGGTTCAAATCCAGAACCTAAGCATAGGCCAAACTCACTTATTTTTATCTGTGATATCCTTGATAGTAAAAAATAAAGTTCCTCCAGTCTTAGAGCAGTTACTTACTTGTTCAAAAGTTAAATTCTTAGCATTCATGTATCTACTGCAATTGAATCCTATTGCAAAACCCAGTCAGGGGTTCATTTAGGGGGGACCAGGGGGGCACTTACCAGTTAGCCCCCCTTGAAATATTTTTAATTTTTCATAAGCAAAAAGCAAAGTTAAAATGTGAATGATGAAGGTGATTGGAAATGATTAAATCTGAAGTTGATTGCTGCTCTAGTTATTGTCTTTGTAACTGAAGCCTTATCCTCTACCAATTAATTATGTATGAAAGTTGTGACCCCCTTAAGACAGCGAAAGCTCAGTCTGGCCCCTCCCCCTTAGATTAATTCCTAAATGAACCCCTTCCAGTGGTCAATAATTAGCAGATTCTCCCATAATAGGTCAACATGTTGCCAAAAACAAGCAATTTACAATTACTAAATTCTAAAATATCTTTTCTAAAGGTGAAATTTTTGATGTCTGACGAGACAAACCTAGCTGATCTCCTGGCTCTCAATCTGCACAAGTTTGAAGATGAAGTTCGAAACATCGTGGACAAAGCCACCAAAGAGTTAAGCATGGAGAAGACACTGAAGGAGCTTCAAACAACATGGTCACAGATGGAGTTTGAGAATGAAGTGCACAGTCGCACTGGATACAAGATGCTCAAGTCTAGTGAGGAGCTCATCGAGGTGCTGGAGGACAATCAGGTAAAGGATAGTCATGATGATGGAGAAAGAACACTAATTAAATGTTATAGGAGTTTGTAAATTAGAGAGCCGCATAAAAGATTAAACAAGTTTGGATAGCACTAAGTCTGTCAGACTGGGGCTGCTGGTTGTAACAGTTGGTATTTGACTTCAGATGATAATATATGAGTGTCTTTTGCTTTATTATTATGGTTTAAAACAACAACAAAAAAACAAACAAAAACACAAATAGTTTCAACATATATTGCATAGGTGTCACAAGTTTACTGGTGAAAGTGTTTTGAAATTTAAAACCTAAAAAAAAAAAAAAAAGCAGAAAAAAACAAAACAACTCAACAATATTCGACTAGTGTCAGAAAATAGAATTTTACAAGCCTGTAGTTAATAAGTCTATCCTTCATAAATGTCTACAGGTCCAACTGCAGAACATGATGACGTCCAAGTTTGTGGGTTACTTCATCGAGCAAGTGTCAGGTTGGCAGAAGAAGCTGTCCACTGCAGACTCTGTGATCACTATTTGGTTTGAGGTGCAGCTGACCTGGTCCCACTTGGAGTCCATCTTCATTGGCTCAGAGGACATCCGAGCACAACTTCCTGAACACTCCCAGCAGTTCGACACCATTGATGCTGACTTCAAGGTAAGGAGAAAGAAAGACATTTAGGGGTTAGAGTTAGAGCTTCCTGAGTCTGACAAGTTTTGTAGATGTAATGATGAAATTTAACTAGCTATAATGATTCTTTCATGCAGCTATGAAATAATGGAGCTGGTTATGAATATAACAGCGTGCATATAATGCATAGCTTGCTATAGGAAGATACATTAAAAATAGGTATAGTGAGTCAAAGCCACCAATTTTATATGATCAGCTATTCTACTGTTTGCATAGTAATTGAAGGAGAGAAGCTGATATGATATTGTGTTTGGAAATTATTAAGATCATTCTTCTCCTTTATTTATCAGGTCTTGATGAAAGAAGCGGAGAAGACACCCAACGTAGTCGAAGCAACGAATAGGGCGAAACTTTATGATGAACTAGAGAATATCCAAGAGAGGCTGTCAGTCTGCGAGAAAGCACTGGCTGAATACTTGGAGACAAAGAGACTTGCTTTCCCCAGATTCTACTTTATCTCTTCTTCAGATCTGCTGGATATTCTATCAAAGGGAAATCAACCAGACAAGGTGTGGGGTTGAGTCTCTAAAAGATGTAAATTGTATTACAATATTAAGAGACAAATAAACGATTATGCTATCACTTGCTATATATATTTAGTCAAAAGCAAGTGTGTACATGTATTTTAATAATTGTTTTTATAATTAATGGAATTAAAATATAAGATGGAACTAGTAAAGAAAATTGTAACTCAAATTACACTTGGTTTTGCCTCACACAGTTGCATTAGATTAGATTACCCTGTATAATGCATGCCACATCTATCTGTCATTGAACTCTGCAAAATGTCTGTTCTTCAGGTTGCCCGCCATCTTGCCAAGTTATTTGACAGTATGGCTGCTCTCAAGTTTGTGGAGGATGCAAATGGTCCCACCAAAGTTGCCAAGGGGATGTACAGCAAAGACAAGGAGTACGTGGACTTTGATGAGAACTGTGAATGCGTTGGTCAGGTGAGTGAGATCTCCGTGAAGACAGGAGAAATTAAACTAGTCCTGTGAAACCAAATATGACTTATCCCTCTCTCTCTCTACAGGTGGAGGCGTGGTTGAATAAGCTTCTGGAGCGCATGCAGGCTACAATTAGACACAACTTTATGGACGCTGTCGTGACTTACGAAGAGAAGCCCAGAGAGCAGTGGGTTTTTGATCCACCAGCACAGGTGAGTAAGGGTGTCTTATTAATCCTCAGCATGCATAAAACATTTAATAGTTCTTGTAGTTGACATGTGACCATAAAATTAAGCTACATTAAATAAATGGACCACTTAATTCACAAACGTATGACACTTGACCAGCACTCCTAGCTGTTGTGCAGTGAAGTTTAAAGGAACAGGAGAAGAGCATTTTTTTTCCTGAAACGAGTAGAAACACAGAGGAATAGTTCAAGTGCTGATGCTGACCTCAGCATTTATCACTAGATTCGAGTTTCCAACCAATTAATACATTAACTTGGCAGTTTGACGATGTACAGCGGACATGCTGAGCTAGTGGAACTGCAAATATCAATGCTTGGTCAATTCACTTACAACAGAATAGCTTTAGTGCACTATCCAACTTCATGATAATTACTACTCTCTCTCTTCAATCTATACAGGTGGCTCTTGCAGGCACTCAGATATGGTGGACCACGGAAGTGAACATCGCATTCACCAGGCTCGAGGAAGGATATGAGACAGCCATCAAGGACTACTACAAGAAGCAAGTGAACCAGCTGAACACGCTCATCAACTTGCTCTTGGGAGATCTGTCCAAGGGAGACAGACAGAGGATCATGACTATCTGTACCATTGACGTCCATGCTAGAGATGTGGTGGCCAAAATGGTCAGCCAGAAAATTGACAATGCTCAAGCCTTCCTTTGGCTCAGTCAGCTTCGGCACAGGTTAGAAGAAAAGTTTTTAATTGGTTGAGCTTACATTTATCTATCTCATTTACACCTCCCAGGCCACACCTCCCAGGCCATTGTTATACCTACAAGATTTAGTTGCTTGCACCTCAAATGGCTAGGCAACCCATTGTTGTTTAGTTGCTTTTCTTTATGCTTATTTTCTTCCCCAACAAAGTGATGCATTGAACTCAATTGATAGTCAACTCAACTACTAAAAAAATTGTCTTGACCAAATCATTAGCTGAAAAATTGTGTAGCTTATTAACCATAACTACTGAATAATCATAAAGCTATTTAGATAAAGGATCTTGATTTTGTTTGAGTCATAGAATAAAATAAATACAGGTGGTCAGACTCTGAGAGACACTGCTATGCCAACATCTGTGATGCCCAGTTCAAGTACTCCTATGAGTACCTCGGAAACACTGCTCGGCTGGTGATTACGCCCCTTACCGATCGCTGCTACATCACTCTCACCCAGTCACTCCACTTGACGATGAGTGGAGCTCCGGCAGGACCTGCAGGGACAGGCAAGACAGAGACGACCAAGGACTTGGGAAGAGCTCTGGGGATCATGGTGTATGTGTTCAACTGCTCTGAACAGATGGACTACAGGGTACGTATCTGTTGTTTTATCATTGAATAAGAGAAGCATGAAGGATTAAGCAATAAACATCACTATTTATAGTTATTTTACTAAACTGCAAGCATAAGGAGCTCAGTGTGTTGTAGTTGTTGTTTTGTACTCATCAACTAGCTACTACTATTCAGCTAGATTAACTAGTGATGTGCTTGAGCACAAATGGTGAGCGAGCCTAAAGACTATACTATTTTTATATGAATGATTTTGACTTCTAACACTGAAGCTACTGAAAATAAGGTCGAGTTTTAAATTACGCATACACGATAAAGGGATTTTAGTGCCATAGTAACAACTCGCTGAAACTGTTTGAATTGAAGGAAAAACAACAACAACAACAAAACAATACACGCTATTCAAACGTTTTCTTTGTGATATTCTTTAGCTAAGTAGTGGCTGTAAAGCACAATGCTTTGACAACTGGACATACACCTACACGAGACTTACCTTCGCGGTTAGTTTAGTGGACAATGCATTTTCAAGTAAATACTGTTGCGTACAGCTTATAACCATGACAAAGAACGCATTGACTTACCACCGCCACTAACTCGAATAGAAATGGAACTCCTGTAAGTTTTCACGTTTTAACTGCACCCGCAAAAGAATTCAAACCGGTAAACAATTCAATTTCTAGGGTGATACGGGTACTGATCGATAAACCGGAGGATTCTGCTTAGTGAAGTTTGGGACGGGGTCGACCACAGAACTAACACAAAAATGTGAGGGTCAAAGTACAAAAATGTTACATACGTCCAAACATATATATATACTAGTGGTGTGCTTGTGCACAAATGGCGAGCGAGCCTGATAGTTAGGTAACATAAAAATAAGTATTGTTACTATGTTTTAGCTTAGTTCATGCAAACACTATAATAGCAGTTATGACCTTTTATTTCAGCAAACAAATACAAAATCACTCTCCTACCTGATTTGTTAACTTTTGTAGTATCAAACATCTGCCATTCTGATAATCTCAATTACCAGTAACTCTTGAACAAGCTCTCAGCTATGATAAAAAAATAAACCAATGTTATTATTTGTAATTTTAGCCAACAAATATGGAATTACTACTTACCTCAATTTCCTGAGTATTGATAACTTCTGTAGTATCAAATTGAAGTTACTTTGACTATCTGAATTACCGTGAATTCTTGACAACAAGCTCTCAGCTACAAAAACAAAAGACAATCAATTTTAGCACACAAATACAAAATTACTTTCTTACCTCATTTTCTTGAGCAGTGGTAACTTCCGTAGTATCAAATTTAAGCCATTCTGACTATTTGAATTACCAGTCACTGTTGACAACAAGCTCTTAGCTACATAAAAGAAAGGCCAGAGTTATTTTTGTATATTTAGCTAACAAATATGGAATTACGTACTTACCTCAGCTTCCCTAGAGTAATGGTAGCCTCCTTAGCTTTAATATTACGGCATTCTGACTACCAATGGCTCTTGACAACCAACAATTGGCACTTCGTATCCCCCCTAAAACGGCGAAGTTTTGAAATTAAGTCTGGAAAAGGGTCTTCAATGCCATAGTAACCGGTTGAATCAACTTTTTGTGTCCTGAAAAACAAGCGTTTTCGCCGGAATTTTCTCACACTTTGGAGCTTAAGTTTAAAGTAAGGCTTGCTTAATGCTGTTGTTTCAGAATAAACTGGGGTCAAGCCTAAAAAGTCGTGTTTTTAGGAGAAAAAGGTTCCCCGTGCGCGTTTAAAGGGCATACGTACCATTCATACATACATACATATAACATATACCCGATTTTGCATTAACCACCCCTAATAGTATCTCGCTTGCTTCGCTCGCTCGATAACTAGTGGTGTGCTTGAGCACAAATGGCGAGCGAGCCTGATAGTTAGGTAACATAAAATGTTACTATTTTTAGCTTACTTCATGCAAACACTATAATAGCAGTTATGACATTTGATTTCAGCAAACAAATACAAAATCACTCTCTTACCTGATTAATGGTAATTTTTGTAGTATCAAACATCAACCATTCTGATAATCTCAATCACCAGTAACTCTTGAACAAGCTCTCAGCTACGATAAAAAATAAACCAGTGTTATTATTTGTAATTTTAGCCAACAAATATGGAATTACTACTTACCTCATTCTTGAGTATTGATATCTTCTGTAGTATCGAATTGAAGTTACTTTGACCATCTGAATTACCTTGAATTCTTGACAAGATCTCACCTACAAAAAAAAAGACAATCAATTTTGCACACAAATACAAAAATTACTTTCTTACCTCATTTTCTTGAGCAGTGGTAACTTTTGTAGTACCAAATTTGAGTCATTCTGACTATTTGAATTTACCAGTCACTGTTGACAACAAGCTCTTAGCTACAAAAAAGAAAGGCCAGAGTTATTTTTGCATATTTAGCTAATAAATATGGAATTACGTACTTACCTCAGCTTCCCTCGAGTAGTAGTAGGTTCCTTAGCATTAATACTATGGCATTCTGACTACCAATGACTCTTGACAACCAACAAGCGGCACTCCGTATCCCCCTAAAACGGCGAAGTTTTGAATTTAAATCTGGTAAAGGGTTTTCAATGCCATAGTAACAGGTCGCAGCAACTTTTTGTTTCTTGAAAAGCAAACGTTTTCGCAGGAATTTTCTCACACTTCTGCGCTTAAGTATAAAGTAAGGCTTGCTTAATGCTGTAGTTTCAGAATAAAATGGGGTCAAGCCTAAAAAGACGTGTTTTTTTTTTAGAAAAAAGTTCCCCGCGCGCGCATTTTAGGGGCATACGTACCATCCTTACACACATATATACATATAACATATACCCGATTTTGCATTATCCACCCCTAATACTGTCTAGCTCGCTTCGCTCGCTCGCCAACAAATATCCCAGATTTTCAATTGAGTTACCCCTGATAGTGTCTCGCTCGCTTCGCTCGCTCACCAATAAGCTCCAGCTGCCAGTATGCTATTACTCAATTTCAAAAGGATTAACCCTTTAATAAGTATTGATTAACCTTTCTTCTTTCCTAATTCTTCTCCCCAATCTATCTTAGTCTTGCGGAAACATTTACAAAGGCCTAGCCCAAACAGGCGCTTGGGGATGTTTTGATGAGTTCAACCGCATCTCTGTGGAAGTGCTCTCTGTGGTGGCCGTTCAAGTCAAGACCATTCAAGATGCCATCAAGGATAAGAAATCCAGGCAAGTCCATGAGCTATACTACAGAGAACATAATATAAAAATAAAGAACTTAGCTGTGTTAATCAATTTATGATACTATCAATTGATATTGTATTATGATACTAAAAATCATTTTCATATTTTGTGTAATGGTTTAGATTTGACTTCCAAGGCACAGAGATCAGGCTAACTCCTACTGTTGGTCTCTTCATCACTATGAACCCTGGTTATGCTGGACGAACAGAACTACCAGAAAATCTCAAAGCTCTTTTCAGGTAAAGTGGCAAAATTAACCGATCACGAATGTGACGTATACATGAAAAATAAATTGGTTTAGCTTCTCCTTAGCGATCTTTCTTTGATCTTTCTTTGATAAATCTAAAAATGAAATGGCTCGTGGTGAGCAAATATGGAGAAATAACTTAAATGTCAACTCGACATGTTTAACGCATTACACCTGAATATGTTGTAGACAAATGGCCAACATTTTGAAAAAGAAAAAAGATACAAGTCAAATATTATCAAGTTTCTTATTCCAGTTGTTCTAGATTGCTGTGTAACTGTCCAAGTTATTAACAGCTGCTTTGCCCATCGTGAAGTGTATTCAATATACCTTTGTATTTTGGGATTACTGCAGTATACAGAACAATATCAAACCACATGTAAAATAAAAGCAAGCAAGTTTCTCTAATCTGATTATAAACACTCAGGAGTTCTAAGCATGAGTTGAAGCTGCCTAGAATAATAAAAATGGAGTAGCTAATAACTAGAACTCAAACTTCTGGGTGTTTATATAATTAGCTAATATTTAGTACATTTTCTCATGACCAGGACTACATTGTGAACATCTTCTCCTTGTCTCTAGGCCTTGTGCTATGGTTGTACCTGACTTTGAGCTCATCGCAGAAATCATGTTGGTGGCCGAGGGTTTCATCGACGCTCGTATTCTCGCTCGCAAGTTCCTAACACTGTACACTCTCTGTAAGGAGCTCCTTTCCAAACAGGACCACTACGATTGGGGACTCAGAGCTATCAAGTCCGTGTTGGTTGTGGCCGGAGCGCTGAAGAGAGGAGACAGAGGAAGGCCAGAGGACCAGGTACTGTTAGGCTCCCTGGGATAGCTTTATTCATTAGCAAGGAAACAATCTATGGGGTGTGAAATTCAACTTAGCAATCAGCTTCATATGCTGGTCCTTTCAAATGGTGGTAGTATTTATTTGTGATGAAGTGTGGGCATGTTTTGTTTTAACTATAATATGCCTTGGAACCGATAAGTTTGAGTTTTTACCTTGTGATGAAATCTGCGCATGATATTCACAATATCTAATCTGCCTCAGAAATGATTTAGTTTGTAGCTATAGTATATTCAAGTTGAGTGGGCACGACCGCAAGCGCGGTAAATGAGGAACGCACTTGGTAAAAAAAATAGTTGTGTTGAAGTAAATTATGCATATTGACTTCAGGTTCTAATGAGAGCTTTGAGAGATTTCAACCTTCCCAAGATCATCACTGAAGATGTGACCATCATCATGGGTCTCATCGGAGACCTGTTCCCTGCACTCAACGTACCGAGGAAGAGAGACATGGAATTTGAGGAGTGTGTCAAGAAAGCAGTGTTGGTAAGTATAATTATTGGTATCTTCAACAAATTCATTAAATACATTAGGGGTGTGGAAAGACTGGTAAGATCTATATAATGCACACCATTTCCTATGTGTAGCTGCTTGGACTGTATTTGTTTGAATGCTCTAATTAACTGAGTTCAATAGGAAATATCTTTTTTTAAGTTGCAATATTGATATCTTCATCGATTCAGTAATTCTTGGCTAATTAGCTATAATAATAAAACGAGAAAATGTGCTATTATGATATTTTCATCGTTTCGCTGTTTTGTTGTAGGAACAAGGACTTCAAGCTGAAGATCACTTTGTCTTGAAAGTAGTCCAGCTTGAGGAACTGCGTCATGTGCGTCACTCCATCTTCGTCATCGGTAACGCTGGCACGGGCAAGAGCAAGATCCTGCGCAGCTTGAACAGGACGTATGCTCTCATGAAACAGAAGCCGATGTGGGTGGACCTCAACCCTAAGGCCGTCACAACATTTGAACTGTTTGGATTCATTAATCCTGCCACCAGAGAATGGAAAGATGGTGTGTACAAGAATAGCTAACATAAAAGTCATATCATTGTGTGACTCAGGCTGTGGCCCTTAAATTTAACGAGTGAAGTCTCCTGAAAAAGCAATTTTTATGTCATTTCCAAGCTTAAGTTTGAAATCTCAATGCCATATTTAAACTATTATATATCAGCAATACTGCCACTGGAGAGGCTTAAAACATTTCTACCATTTTATTGTCTTATACGGATTTTAACCTCCCTACATCAATCATACCCTGGACTATTGACAAGAAAATCAATCCCCTTTGATAAGATATGAGGTCTAAGTATAGAGGTCGTTAGTTTATACAATTTACTGACTGAGAAAGAATACTAATGACTGATTGAAAAGCATGAAAAACATGATTCAACCACTCATGGCTGAAATAATTATAATAACAGCAAATTTTCTCAGTTCTAACAGAAAATTTGAGAAAATTTATTAATTATGAAAAATATGCCAAAACTGTATTAGCAGAAAACTCTTTTTTCGAGTTCATTGTCAATACCCACTTCAGCTATGAGTCATTGTGTGTTACAGGTTTATTCTCGAGTATCATGAGAGATTTGTCCAACAACTCAAGTGAGTCTCCTAAGTGGATTGTGCTGGATGGAGACATCGACCCCATGTGGATAGAGTCTCTCAACACCGTCATGGATGACAACAAGGTGAAGAAACAGTAACAATACAAGAACATAGTCTAAAAAATCTACTTATTTGATATAATAATTATTCTGTTCTTCTGAAGTGTTTCTCTTTGTTTCTAGTTTTTCCATCTCTGGTAATTATTATTTCTCACTTTCATAGTATCTATAATAGTTCTCATTCATATACCTATTCCTGATTCCCATTCTATCTATCTCACTTCCATTCCTAGTTCTTATAATGAATAATCTTATTTTACAATTCCTTAGGTACTCACGTTGGCCAGTAATGAGCGCGTGCCACTAACGCCATCAATGAGGCTCATGTTTGAGATCGGCCATTTGAAGACTGCCACTCCTGCCACTGTATCTAGGGCCGGTATCCTCTTCGTTAACCCGTCAGACTTGGGATGGAACCCGTAAGAGAACCTCAGTAGCAGCAGCAGTAGTAGTAACAGTAGTAGTAGTAATAGCAGTAGTAGTAGTGGTAATAGTAGTAGTAGTAATAATAATAATAGTAGTAGTAGTAATAGCAGTAGTAGTAGTAGTCTTTGGTAATAATAAGGATAATACATTATTAAACTGAAATAAAGGAAGAGAGAAAGATCACACATTATTAACTCAAATATCCTTGAAAATATGTTCAACTTATATTATACTCTTCCATGTGTTTTGGATAGGTATGTTTCCAGTTGGATAGAGAAGAGAGAAGTGCAGTCAGAGAAGGCAAATCTGACGATTCTGTTTGAGAGGTTTGTTCCAGTTGTCTTGGAAGCCAATAGGGTCGGAAGATTCAAGAAAATTACTCCAATTGAAGAGGTATGATGGCATCCTGTCTGCATGAAATAAAATCAGAGTGTTTGAAGCACTTACATAGCTGATATCCTAGCAACTACAAAATGACTGGCTTTGTGGGACAGTTCAGAACAACTCTTACTTCTTTCCCTTCCCTTTACCTAATACCACATACACATTGGGAGTATCATAAATGTTGGAGGCTGTCATGTTTTTTTCTACTTTCTGAAGGTGAGCATGATACAGACTCTGTGCTACTTGCTGGAGACCTTGCTGACCCCAGAAAACACTCCTCCGGACACTGCCAAGGAAATATATGAACTCTACTTTGTTTTTGCTGCCATTTGGGCCTTTGGAGGATTCCTTTTCAAAGATGAAGTGAGTAAAAAGGTTCAACATTATTATAATAATTCCAATGTAATATTTCCATTCTTTTCATAAACCCAGCTTGTAGATTATCGTGTGGAGTTTTCAAAATGGTGGGTAACTGAATTCAAACACATCAAGTTTCCTTCTCATGGCACAGTGTTCGACTACTTCTTGGACTCTGAGACAAAGAAATGGCTGCCCTGGTCTGAGAAAGTCCCAAAATTCACTCTGGACCCAGAGATGCCTCTTCAGGCAAGTTGCTCCATATTAAATATTTTAAATAAGCTTTAATAAATGTCAGCAATAGTAGCTATAGGGCAATATAGTAGCACCTCCGAACTGAGAACAATTTTGGACTGGGGTTTCAGTTCACAAACCAGAGGTTGTTTGCTTTATGAGGTGATAAGCAAAACATTGTCTACAAGGGGAAAGCAGATAGTTCTCTAAATAGAGGCAAGGGGAAAGCAGATAGTTCTCTAAATAGAGGCAAGGGGAAAGCAGATAGTTCTCTAAATAGAGGCGATTCATTTTTAGAGAATTTATTATCTGAGGTTCCACTGGAGCTCCGAAAAGTGTATTTTATGGTGAACAAAATGCTGCATTGAAGAATTAAAATTTTAAATCTCTCGTATAAACAGAATTATGTTTTAGGCATTACAGTAGTCTTCTTTAGATAATTATGTCAATAAGGTGAAAGTTTTTTAAAGTAATGATGCTCTCCAGAATTATATACCTTTTACTAAAAAAATGTCTTTTTTTTTGTTCCTGAATAGGCTGTACTGGTTCACAACACTGAGACTGTTCGTTTCAAGTACTTTGTGGACCTTCTCATGGCCAATCATAGACCCGTCATGCTAGTGGGTAATGCTGGCTGTGGCAAAACTGTCCTCATCAACGACAAACTGGACAGCTTGAACAAAGATGAGACTCTGGTGACTACCATTCCTCTGAACTATTACACCAACTCCCTCATGCTCCAGCAAGTCATGGAGAAACCCTTGGAGAAGAAGGCAGGTAGGAATTATGGACCTCCTGGGACCAAGAAGCTCATTTACTTCATTGACGATATGAACATGCCCGAGGTGGACACATATGGTACAGTGCAGCCTCACACTCTTATCAGACAGCATTTGGACTACTCCCACTGGTACGACAGAACCAAGCAGACATTGAAGGAAGTGAAGAATGTCCAGTACGTGGCCAGCATGAACCCTACGGCCGGAAGCTTCACCATCAACACAAGATTACAAAGACATTTCAGGTTTGTTCTTTTTTATTCTTTAGTGAGTGTGCATGTGTGTGTGTGTGTGTGTGTGTGTGTGTGTGTGTGTACATGTATCTATGGTGAATTCTGTGTGTAAATTTATTATATTTCTTCCAATCCATTGATTGTGTATAAATTTTAATTACTTCATTTGCTCCTTTCTCCACCCATTTTTTCTTCAACCTATCCCCCCCCCCCCACCACTCCCCCCTTCCCGCCACTCCCCACTTCCCCATACAGTGTGTTTGCTATCAGCTTTCCTGGCTTGGAGTCCCTAAAGACAATCTACTTCAACATCCTCAGTGGGCACTTCCAGCAAGGCAGCTTCTCTTCACAGGTGCAGAGAATCTCGGAGAAGGCAGTCAACATGGCTCTAGAGCTTCATCAGAAGGTCACAACAACCTTCCTACCCACGGCCATCAAGTTTCACTACATCTTCAACCTAAGAGATCTCTCCAACATTTTCCAGGTAGGTTTGGATATTATATATCTGCAGTGGTATAAATAAGTTAAAGCTGTGAACTTATCTACAAAAAAAGGCAACACCTGTAACAACAAATATTCTTGGTAGGCAAACTAAGAAAAGAGCCACTTAAGAAGCACCTCAGTCTCCTACTGCCTGCCCTTAAAACTTTAGCTGCTGGTCTATCCAATTACAAACAAGTTTCTGCTGATTATGCACTGACTAAAGCAGACAAACTCTAAAATTATTGCTTTTATTGTTGCTGTTTATTTTTGTTGTTGTTGTTGTTGTTGTTGTTGTTGTTTGTAGGGTATTCTTTTTACCACTTCTGAGTCTGTGAAGACTCCAGTAGACATGGTGCGACTGTGGCTGCATGAGGCTAGTCGCGTGTACGGAGACAAGTTAGTAGAAGATAAGGACATTGAGATGCTCACCAAACTCAAGTTCGAAATAGCAAAATCCAATTTTGAGGTATTTAATTTCTTAACAGTGTGCTGCTTATCTTGTAGAGCTAGCAAGTCTAGGATAACAGGCTTTGAAAAGAAAATTGTGAATATAATGTTGAGAAAATCAATGAATAAGTTTAGAAAATTCAAATTTTTCTTTAGGATCTTGATGATGAGGTTTTGAAGTCTGACCCTCTCATTTACTGCCACTTTGCCACTGGCATTGGAGAGCCTAAATACTTCCCTGTGCCTTCTTGGGAAAACTTGAAGAAGATTCTAGAAGAAGCTCTTGATTCCTACAATGAGATCAATTCCATCATGAATCTCGTGCTGTTTGAGGACGCCATGATGCATATGTAAGTAGTGAAGGAAGTTACATTCACTTGCAGTTATGATGGTGCAATCATGTCTTTGTTGATATAGCTGTCGCATCAACCGCATCCTTGAGTCCCCTCGGGGCAATGCTCTACTGGTGGGCGTGGGAGGCAGCGGCAAGCAGAGTTTGACTAGACTGGCTTCTTATGTTAGTGGATTGGAGGTGTTCCAAATACAGCTTAGAAAAGGTTACTCCATTGGAGATCTAAAGGTAATATACTCCAACATTGCCATGTTCCTCTCCTTATCTACGTTTCTCTTTCCTCTGTCATTATTATTTATCTTAAATATGATATTTTCTCTGCACTATAGGCAGACCTGGCTCAGCTCTACATCAAGGCGGGGCTTAAGAACATTGGTATTGTTTTTCTCCTCACTGATGCCCAAGTCCCAGACGAGAAGTTCCTGGTGGTCATCAACGATCTTCTGGCCTCGGGTGAAATTCCCGGTCTTTTCCCCGATGACGACTATGACAATGTCATCAATGGTATCAGAAATGAGGTCAAAGGTGCAGGCATCCAAGACACAAAGGAAAACTGCTGGTCCTTCTTCATTGACCGAGTGCGCAGGCAATTGAAAGTTGTTCTGTGCTTCTCTCCAGTTGGGTCCACGCTGCGTGTGCGTGCCAGGAAGTTCCCGGCCTTGGTGAACTGTACCAGTATAGACTGGTTCCATGAGTGGCCCAATGAGGCGCTGTGCTCAGTATCATACCGTTTCCTCAATGAAGCAGAATCTGAACTACTCCAAGTAAGTTGAATAACAATTTTGCTTGGAAGAGCAAGATTGTAGTGTAAGGAAGCGTGTAGAATCACCTAAAACTGATTGTAGGAAGATTATCATTATTATTTTTTACACAATAATACATTCAAAATTTTAACTTATATATAGTGTATAAAGATAAGCAAAATATAACTATCTGATGTTTTGACTCCATTCAATATTCTTCAGTGACTTTTTTTTTTTTTTTTTTGACATTTAGCTAAAACTTAAAAAATTGAATTTATTATTACTGATATATTATTTCTCTTTAGCCTTCTCTCAACTCCTCCATCAGCAAATTCATGGCCTTTGCTCATGGCAGTGTCAACGACATGAGCAAACTCTACCTTGCCAATGAAAGAAGATACAACTACACCACACCAAAGAGCTTTCTGGAATTGGTAAGAAAGCATGTCAATTTATAATGCTGGCTGTTTTTATTTTGAAGATGGGGTTCAAGTCTGGCGTGCTCATTCTCTCTCTCTCTCTCTCTCTTTCTTACAGATTGCTCTTTATACCAATGTGCTGAACAGGAAGCACACAGAACTTGTAAGCATGATGGAGCGTTTAGAAGGTGGGCTGGAGAAACTGAAGAGCACTGCAGCCCAAGTGGATGACCTCAAAGAGAAGCTTGCAGCACAAGAAGTAAGATAACCCCATAAAAGCCAGAACTTTACTAAAGATAAACTGCTTTACATTTCTTAAATGTAAAAGTTATCTCATGAACTTGTAAAATACCATTCATACCAATAAAGAATCTGTGACTATATTTGTTTTATTTATTCATATATGTTTACTTTATAGGTGGAGTTGAAACAGAAAAATGATGACGCTGATGCTCTTATCAAGAGAGTGGGTATTGAGCAGGAAAAAGTGGGTGCTGAAAAGGCTATTGCTGATGAAGAAGAGAAGAAAGTGGCCAAAATCACTATAGATGTTACAAAGAAGCAGCAAGACTGCGAGAGAGACTTGGCCAAAGCAGAGCCAGCTCTTAAAGCAGCAGAGGAAGCTTTGAACACATTGAACAAAGGGAACCTCACTGAACTAAAGTCCTTTGGCAAGCCTCCTCCTGCAGTGGTGAATGTTTCAGCTGCAGTGATGGTGCTGTGTGCTCCATCTGCAAAGATACCCAAAGACCGCAGCTGGAACCAGGCAAAGATCATGATGGGCAAAGTGGACCAGTTTCTGGACACTCTCATTCACTTTGACAAAGAGAACATTCACAACAACAACTTGGTGGCAGTGAAGCCCTACATTGAAAGCAAGGAGTTTGACCCAGACTTCATTCGCAACAAGTCGTTTGCAGCTGCGGGTCTCTGTGCCTGGGCCATCAACATTGTCAGGTTTTACGAGGTCTTCTGTGACGTGGAGCCAAAGAGACTTGCCTTGGCTACAGCCAATGCAGAGCTCACGGCTGCCAAGGAGAAACTGGCAAAGATCAAAGCCAAAATCCAAGTAAGAAAATATTTGAAAATAACAACAAACATCATCTTCAGGGATTTTTAGGTCTTTTAGGGGGCCATTTTTCCCCTTCCCTCTGAAAATTATTTATTATGAACCTGATAGTGTCAATTGCCACAAATTGTTATCAATTTTAAGGAAAGGACAAACCTCCCTGAAATTAAAAAAAATCGATTTAGTCCTTCTAAAGTTTGGTTCTAAAAATATATTGCATGTTCTTTTAGCCAAAGCCAAATTCAAAGTAAGAATTACTTATTAGAAACAACAGCAACTATAACAATTTTAACTTACCATGTAGGAACTGGATGAAAACTTGGCAGAACTCACAGCTGAGTTTGAGAAAGCCACAGCTGCCAAGATTAAATGCCAACAAGAAGCCGAGTCAACAGCCCAAACTATCTCTCTGGCCAACAGGCTAGTAGGAGGACTGGTCTCAGAGAAAGTTAGATGGGGAGACTCAGTCCAAAGCATGAAGAACGATGAAAAGACTCTGGGTTAGTTCTATTGTATAGTAGTACCTGGGGTGGGGTTGGGGTAGGTGACTTGAAATAATATGGCAACTTTAAGATGATAAAATAGCTTGCACTTTAGAATTTATTGCTGACCTGGTTGCTATTTAATAAAATTAAAAAAAGTTGCATGTCATCAACAAAAGTAAATGTAGAAGACAAATTGCTGTATTTATTTGAACATTCTTATCTCATAGCTGGAGATGTCCTTCTGACTTCAGCATACATCTCCTATGTGGGTTGCTTCAATAGAAACTACAGACTGGAGCTTATCAATGACAAATGGCTGGGATTCCTCAAGACACTAGATGTAAGTCAGGAACAGAGGGAAACAATATTTCACTGGTGAACCATGCCTACAGCTAACTATGGAGACTAAATTTAGTATAACTAATGAAAGTCAAGTCATAGTAAATGTATTTGTGCTTATATATCTACTGAACAAATTCTCACATGACCACAAGAAAACATTGAATTGTTTGACTTATAATTAGAAAAGTAATAACATACATCATATCTCTGAATCCAATGAACAATTCTTTTATGTTGAGTTAAGAAATCAATTATGGATTCATTAATTTTAGACTTGGTATTTCTTGCTGTAATTACTATTTTGTGTTGGCAGCCATCTATAAGGATGACAGAAGGTTTAGACATGCTCTCTCTACTCACTGACTCAGCAAAGATCGCACAATGGAGCAACGAGAATCTGCCCAATGACAGGACATCCATAGAGAATGCCATGATCCTTACCAACACAGAAAGATGGCCGCTGATGATCGACCCTCAGCTACAGGGCATTAAATGGATAAAAACTAGAGAAGGTGAAAACTTGAAGATTGTTAGGCTGGGCCAAAAGGGCTACTTGGATGCCATCGAGAGAGCAGTAGCCAATGGAGACTGTCTTCTGCTGGAAAATATTGGAGAAAGCATTGATCCAGTTCTTGACTCACTGGTTGGACGATTGACTATCAAGAAGGGAAGGTAAATAACATTACATTTAGTTTGCAATTCTAGAGTTGATAATATTACAATTGAAGCGTTTCACTTGACTTAATTTCTCGTTCTTGCCAGGTATATCAAAATGGGTGACAAAGAAGTGGAATATCACCCGAACTTCAGGATGATCATTCAGACTAAGTTGGCTAATCCTCATTACAAGCCTGAGATACAGGCCCAAGCCACACTGATCAACTTCACTGTCACAAAAGACGGTCTGGAAGACCAGCTGCTAGCAGAAGTGGTAGCCAGAGAGAGACCAGATTTGGAAAAACTCAAGGTCAGAATTTTGATTAATTTTCCCCTATAATTATGACTTAATCTTTAAAAATGTCATATCTCAATAAAGCAAATGATATAAGATTGAGCTTTGGTCAAACTAAGCTAGCTGACTTGACAGGTTAGGAGGCTATTTGGTATCTACTTAGCTAATATAAACAAAACCTACCAATTATAATTCTGAACTATGCTAAGCTAACTACAATATGCCATGCTGTTCTTTCATCTTTCTTTTTTCAGTCTGACTTGACGAGGCAGCAGAATGAGTTCAAGATCAAGCTGAAGGAGCTGGAAGACAGTCTCTTATCACGTCTATCTTCTGCTGGAGGCAACTTCCTGGGAGACACAGCTCTGGTGGAGAACCTTGAGACCACTAAGAAGACAGCAACTGACATAGAAAAGAAGGTAGCAGAAGCTAAGGTGACAGAGAAGAAGATCAATGAGGCCAGAGAAAACTATCGACCAGCAGCCGCCAGAGCTTCTCTGCTCTATTTTATCCTAAATGACTTGGAGAAAATTAACCCACTTTACCAATTTTCTTTGAAGGTGAGCTTAGGAAAGCGATGATACTGCAGTTCAAACTGATAGTAATGAATACTTTGTTGAGACCAAGGTTTTATCATATACTTGTTACCATGGTACGTTCAAACTGTCCAATCAGATTGTTCAATTCACGGTGAATATATTTCATACCCACCTCCTAGGAGGTGAATAAGTAAACCATCCAATCAAAATTAGTTTTTGTGCATTTCCTATAGCCTAGACCAATAGTACAAGTCAGTATAGGATTTACACTATCCTCGGGCCTTTGGCCCTTGGTTGTGTAAACCCCATACCAACCTCCACGTCGTGGTGTAACCTATACATACAGACCAGTTTAAGCTTGAAATGTCTCTGCTTTGGTAGGCTTTCAGCGTGGTGTTTCAGAATGCTATTGACAGAGCAGAAGAGAGCACTGATGTGAAGCAGAGAGTGCTCAACCTCATTGACAGCATTACTTACTTGGTCTTCATGTACACCAGCAGAGGGCTGTTCGAGAGAGACAAGCTTATCTTCACTTCACAAGTGACCTTCCAGGTAAACCAATGCTGTAAAACATGCCTGCACACACACACACACACACACACACACACACACGCCACACACACACATGCGCACAACACATATAGAGCCATTTACTGAAGATCATACATACTGCCTTTGTATTATTCAAATCTCTTTTTCATGTTCTGTATGAGATTATGTTTGGGAGAATGGAAGGAGATACATTAGGTGTGTGGCCGTACCAGTAAAAATGGACTCACTCTGGCATTATAAATTACTCTGTGAAAAAGAAATTTACCAGTAGATTCTTTGAATTTCCCAACTTATTTTATTTTCTGTTTGAATGTATAGATTCTCCTGACAGGAAACAAACTAGACAAAGGAGAGCTAGACTTCCTCCTGAGATATCCCATAGTACTGAACGTGTCCAGTTCAGTGGACTTCCTGAGTCATTCTTCCTGGGGAGGTATCAAGGCCCTGGCCAACATGGACCAGTTCAGAAACTTGGACAAAGATATTGAGGTGAGATTTAAAGTTTAATTCAATAGTAGACATCTTTAGTTAAGTTATAGTCAAGTATCACAGAAAAACAACAACAACAAACAATATAAACAAGCAAAATGAAGCTCTTTTGACTTTTACCCACCATGTTAAAAACAATACTTAGAGTTAATGTTTAAAGCAAATGTAATATTGCTGTAATACATTTCATTCTTTAGGGCTCTGCAAAGAGGTGGAAGAAGTTCGTTGACAGTGAATGTCCAGAGAAGGAGAAGTTCCCAGGAGAGTGGAAGAATAAGAACTCCCTACAGAAGCTATGCATGATGAGAGCTCTGAGGCCTGACAGAATGACATATGCTGTTGTGTGAGTTACTAGAGAAATTCACTACTTGTGGCCTTTGCTTTACATAAATATTTCCTTTTTGGAATATATATTTATTATTTTAGAACTTTTACATAGTGCCTAGTATTGGCTCCTCTAGTCTGCTCAGCTGGAGCAAGCTAAACCAAGTGCTTTATCTTGCTCCCTCTTAAATGATATTCCTTTACTGTTCATTTATGCATTCACAATATCAATTAGGTAGATGAATGATTGCAGATAGTGAATGAATCTGAATCTTAGGATTTTGATAGCTTAGAGGTAGTTGAGTCTGGTTTTACAGAGCACGTTGTTTCAAATACAAAAATTTGAAATATTAGTAGCCAAGAACACACAACATTCTTCACTTAGCTTTTAGCATCCAATATCATGTGACTTGCAATATGTAGAAACTCCAGTATTTTAGCAAACAATTGTGATAAATAACTTGTCCTTCTTCAGGTTGTATGTGGAGGAGCAGCTAGGCAAGAAGTACACCGAGAAGCGTGCTATTCCATTCGACGAGTCCTACAAAGAGACAGGACCTGGCACTCCTGTGTTTTTTGTGCTCTCCCCCGGTGTGGATCCTCTGAAAGATGTAGAGGCTTTGGGAAAGAAGATTGGATTCACAATGGATAACAAGAATTTCCACAATGTCTCCCTGGGCCAGGGGCAGGAGGTGGTGGCTGAAAATGCTTTGGATTTGGCAGCCAAAGACGGTCACTGGGTCATCTTACAGGTACACTTCTAAGCAATTTAGCTAGACTTTGTCCCTAATAAGAGAATGTCAGTAATTGTCAAAGAAGCACCGTACCTATTTTATTTCAAGTTGTTGTTGTCTCTGTTGTGATAATTTCCTATGGTTATTTCAGTTCTATGATAATTGAATGATTTTTCACTTCTTTCCTTTCCTTTTCCTCCACAGAACATTCATTTGGTCCAAAAGTGGCTGGCTAAGTTGGACAAGAAGCTGGAGCAGACCAGTGAAGGTCATGACTCCTACAGAGTGTACATGTCAGCAGAGCCTGCAGCGGAAAGGTCAGGTCACATCATCCCTCAGGGCATTCTGGAGTCCTCCATCAAGATCACTAACGAGCCTCCTACTGGAATGTTGGCTAACCTTAACAAGGCCCTCAGCAACTTCACACAAGTAAGGGAACCTTGAAAATTTCGACATCACATTGTGTGATTTTTTAAACACACCTGGCAATGTAAAACAGCTCAGACAACCTATGGATATACTACAATAATATGTATATTGGTATGAGCCCATTACGTTTGCTAATACATAATAGACATAAATTTGAACTCCCCATTTTACTGTTCAGAAACCCATGAAGTTATTGTTGACTTCATTCCTATTATAAACACTAAACATTAAATCTTCTTTCCTTTTTGTCTAGACGCTGCTAAATACATAGTAGTAGGATTTTCAATCTTGCAACTAGTCGTACACTTTACCATATTAATATTTTCATTTCAATGTGTGTATTCAGGAAACTCTAGAGATGTGCTCTCGTGAGAATGAGTTCAAGAGTATCCTCTTCTCTCTCGTCTATTTCCACGCTGTCGTCGTGGAGAGGAGAAAGTTTGGCCCTCAAGGCTGGAACAGATCTTACCCGTATAACACTGGAGACCTTACCATCAGCGTTAACGTACTTTACAACTATCTAGAAGCCAACAACAAAGTAAGTATGAATTTACTGTCAGACCTCCTATGAGGGAAGATGACACACCAGAACAGTTTTTATATTCTGGGCTAACCATTTAGGTGCCGTGGACTGACTTGAGATATCTCTTTGGTGAGATCATGTACGGTGGTCACATTACGGATGATTGGGATCGTCGTCTGTGCAGGACTTACCTCGAGGAATACATGAAACCTGAGTTGGTAAGTTTAAAACCTGAGTAGGTGTTACTTTAAAACCTGAGTTGGTTACTTTATAACTTGAGTTGGTTACTTTATAACTTGAGTTGGTAAGTTAACTGAGTTGGTAAGTTTAAACGTGTCAAGCAAGATCCAAAAATAAATGAATGGAAATAGTACTTGATCTACAGGGCCAGCAAACAACAACAAAACAAAGTAACCATGTCAACACTTGTGTGGGATGTATATAGGAGCGTTAAGATCGAAAATAACTGCTAAACGATTACCATTTTTACTTTTACTCTTTTTTACAGCTTGAACACGAACTAATGTATGCTCCTGGATTCCAATCTCCTCCCAACACTGACTACGTGGGTTACTGTGCGTATGTGGATGAGAATTTGCCCCCCGAGACCCCCTATCTGTACGGTTTGCATCCCAATGCCGAGATCGGGTTCTTGGCACAAACCTCGGAGCACATGTTCAAGACTGTGCTGGAAATGCAGCCGAGAGACACATCAGGAGGAAGTGGGGGTGGAGCTACCAGAGAAGAGAAGGTGAGAAATTTGACATCATACTAATTGTTTTTAATTTGAATTTGTGGAAAATTACTAATAAAATTACAAAAAGTTGATTTTTTTTTTTTGAGCCAAAACCAGCAATAAACAAACAAAAAAAAATTATGATTCATTTTGACAAACCTTGGCTACCTGGAGCTATCATTCCATTGTATACCAAATATCAGTATTGAAAAGGTTTAAAATGAATGGCCAAATCCTTAGGTGAAATCAATCCTGGATGAAATATTGGAGAAGCTTCCGGAGGAATTCAACATGCTAGAATTGTTTGCCAAGGCCGAGGAGAAGACTCCGTTTGTGTTGGTGGCTCTCCAAGAATGTGAGAGGATGAATACTCTCACAAGAGAGATCAGGAGGTCACTGAAAGAAGTTGACCTTGGCTTGAAGGTAGGTTATCTTGTCGATCACTCAAAAAAGATTACATCTTGCACTGTATCCTGAAATTATTACATGGAACTCAGTGGGCACGTGCACACGCTCCCACGCCCACACACTAAAAGCAGGCTGTGACATCTAATGTATTTACTTCTAGGGAGAACTAACAATCACTTCTGACATGGAAGACCTACAAAACTCCTTGTACCTGGACAGGGTACCAGAGTCCTGGACCAAGAGAGCTTACCCATCCCTGGCTGGCTTGACACCATGGTTTGTTGACCTCCTCCTCAGGATCCGTGAGCTGGATGGCTGGGTGTCTGACTTCAATATGCCCGCCTGCATCTGGCTCGGTGGGTTCTTCAACCCACAGTCCTTCCTCACCGCCATTATGCAGTCCATGGCCAGAAAGAACGAGTGGCCTCTGGACAAGATGTGCCTCCAGTGTGACGTGACTAAGAAGAACAAGGAAGACTTCAGCAGTCCTCCAAGAGAAGGAGCTTATATCCATGGCCTATTTATGGAAGGAGCCCGCTGGGATACAGGTTCTGGAGTAATCCAAGAGTCCCGGCTGAAGGACCTCACACCTACCATGCCCGTCATATTTATAAAAGCCATTCCCGTGGACAAGCAGGAGACGAGGAACATGTATGAGTGTCCTGTGTATAAGACCCGAACCAGAGGACCCACTTATGTCTGGACCTTCAACCTGAAGACTAAAGAGAAGGCTGCCAAGTGGATCATTGCTGGAGTTGCTTTGTTGCTCATGGCTTGAAAACTTCCCCAAAAAACGTTTAAACTTGTTTCTAATTAAATATGTTATTGCTGTGTTTGCAACCCGATCTCTTTTTGTTTATTAGTTGTTAGTGAACAAAGACATAATATTTCTAAAGTATGTTTTTTATTGTGCTGTTATTTACTGGTAAAATGATATGAATTGGAAAATACAACACTGCTACAAAATAGAATTTTCATAGCTACTGCTGCACTTGCAAAACAACAACAACAACAACAAACGAAACAAGAACACATCACAGACTATTGTAATATCCTACTAGTTATTTCTTTCAAGAGAGTTTTTCTTACTCCAGTATTCTCCATTCATGCAATCAATAATGGTATTTTAAAATTACCCAATGTTTTGACTTGTACTTTAGCTACAGTTAACACTAACATAATAAAGCATAATTGCAAATTGATACATTGAAGCTCACCCATGTTATTCTTATATAACTCAGTGCAACAGAGGAACCCTCAGTGGTAAATTGCTGAAGGTCATTACATCTCTACTTGAAACTCACTGCCTGCAATGAACACATTGGCATGGTGATACCTTATTATGTAATATGCAGAAGGGTTTTACCAATGTAATAGGGTTTATGATAACTACAATGTCTTGGCAATTTGGTCAGTGTTGTTCAATATGGAAAGAATGTAGCTAATTTCTAACCAGAAAGAAAGGTCCCAACCAACCTCCTTTAAGTCGCATAGATACAGCTGATATGACCTTTCGAACTTATGAAATGGTACGTGGTCGTCAATATATTTAAGTTGTGCAGAAAGATGTCGAAGTCTTCCTCGGACTTTCCTACTAGGTTACTCGAAAGGGAGGAGGCCAGAAAGCAAGCTGTTGAAAAGAGGAAAGCCGAAAAACTAGAGGAACGTAGCGAAGAAGAAACTGCTGTGTATTTTACAGCTCAGCTGGATGAAAAGAAAGCTAGTGGGTGTTTTTATTTTTTTGTTAAAGTTTTATTGAAATGGTGCGTCTGTCACACAGGTATTGAAGAATCCCTGAACAATGCAAGCAATGTAGCGAAAGCAGACTTGCCTGCATATTTTGATGATGTATTTACAAAGTGTATGGAGGTCCAGACATTAATATCCAATTCTTCAATCTTTCTGAGCGCCTACGACTTGAAAGCAGCTCAAAAGGTAAAATATGTTTGTCATTAATTAAATAATACATTTATTTATTTGAATGCCCACTTTTTTTTCTCCATCTCCCCTCCTTTAATGCACCCCTACACACGTATAATTACATTGTGCACACTTTATTTATTTGTATATTTATTTATTTACTTTTGAATCTGGCTTATTGGTGGTGAGTGGGTTTTTAGTCTTGCATAGCGAGACCCTTTACCAACTGCTAACCGCTACACTGAGAAGGAATGGGTCGGGTCTGGTAGCGTACAATGCAACAACTTGTTCTGCAACCCACCCCCTCCCCGAAAGGGTGCTCCAATTACCACATTCCAACCAGCTTGTGGTATACAGTGTGATATCACATTACATCCAGAGAGTATGGAACACTACATGTGTTCATTCCAGGGACCTACTGCCCAGATGTGGTGACGTCTCGGCTATGGCAAGTGTTGGAATTAGACAATTAGAGCACCCTGTGTGGTTGCAGAGAACTAATTAATATAGTGTATGTTCTCAGACCCTTTCCTTCCCACACATAGCTGCTGCTAGCAGTTGGTAAAGGGTTAAGCTACATGAGGCTAGGTAAATTTCCAATTTTAACTAAATTATTAGTCAGTCACTAACTAATAAAAAAAATCACTGCTTAGTCACTGACTGGAGGGCAAATTTAGAGTTGTAGCTTCATTGCTTCAAATTTCTCTTGGTCGAACATTTTTTTGTTACTGCCATATTAAGCCCACTGCTTGTGCGAGAGATTGTTTGTATGGACAAGGTTGCTGTGGATTGAGTTTCACTTGCCAAAACATGTGGCTTTTCTCTCTGGTCGTGTGTTAACATATAGTTTGAAGTAGTTTAAATTTAAATTTTTATTCTAATACAATTTATATTTTTTCTCGTTCTAACAGCCAATAATATTGTTAATTAAAACTTAACCCGACATTTCGAATTTTTGCCATAAGTCCTCTTCAGGGGTCAACTGAGGTCGAACTCTCCATGGTGATATAACAACACAATGTAAACAGCAAGATTTCTGGAGGGTACGCTTACTGTTTATTATATCCTGGAGGGTGATTTGCACACAGCATGGACAGCGACCTCAGTTGACCTCTGAAGAGGACTTCGGCAAGAAGTCGAAACATCGGGTTAAGTTCTAATTAACAATATTGGCTGTTAGAACGAGAAAATTTTGCTATTATTATAATTATTACTGAATCAGTTATCTGTATCTGTTTTATCTTCATTAACATAGTTCAGTAGTCCATTTGCCATTTCCAAGTCTTGACAATGGCAGAACATGTTTATATGCATGTATATATATATATCTTATTGCAGCAATTATTGGACTTGCGGTTGCTTGCAAACTCTAGAAAAGGTGAGCTCCTGCCACAGAAAAAGTTTGCATTTCGATCAAGAAAGAAAGAAGCTCCTCAAGCCACCAACCTGCCTGACGGGTTAGTCAGTGCTGCTGCCATGGAAACTAAAAACCAGTCTCCAAAGAAGAAAATAGTGGAAGATATAAGTAAAGTGATGGGAAATAAAGTCAATGAAAACTTGGAGATGACAGTGAGTCAGTGATAGTGTTAGTGTGCATTTGTTGATGGCTCTTCTAATTCATACACTCTTTATGGATGGTGAATAACTGTGTGTGTATGTGTGTTTGTATTGTGTGTGTGTGTGTTTGTATTATGTGTGTGTGTGTGTTTGTATTGTGTGTGTGTTTGTATTGTGTGTGTGTGTGTGTTTGTATTGTGTGTGTGTTTGTATTGTGTGTGTGTGTGTGTTTGTATTGTGTGTGTGTTTGTATTGTGTGTGTGTGTGTGTGTTTGTATTGTGTGTGTGTGTTTGTATTGTGTGTGTGGTGGATAGTGTGATGAGGTTAAAGGTCAGGACGTGCACCTCACTCATTTGACCGGTTGTGAGGTGAGACTGGTTGGGCCTGCCAGTACTCTACACATCACCCACTGCCGGCAATCCACGTATGTATACGGGGGCGGGGATTGGGCCACATGCTTCACTGATTGCAGGAGTTGACTAAAATCTATAACAATTTGAAATTTTATGTGGATATGAATTTGTGTGGGCATGTGTTTGTGTGCACATGGAGTGGAAAAGAAGATGGAGGCTCTAAATCACTCCCCTCCCCAATCCTCGTACGATAATGTCTTCTTACACCACTGACGTAGTGATCACCGTGTGTGTGTGTGTGTGTGTGTGTGTGTGTGTGTGTGTGTGTGTGTGTGTGTGTGCAGTATTCTCTGTGGTCCAGTTAGTAGTTCAGTGTTTCTAGAAGACTGTGTGGCGTGTGTGTTTGTCCTGGCCAGCCAGCAGTTGCGTGTCCATTCCTCATCTTCTTCCTCGTTCTACATCCACGTCACCAGCCGGGCAGTCATAGAAGACAGTCAGAAACTGACCTTTGCACCCTACAGTTGGCTCTACCCTGACATAGATGCACATTATGAGGTATCGCTGGGCAGGGTGGGTCCAGGAGGGCGGGTCCAGGAAGGCTGGTTCAGAAAGCCGGGTCCAGGAGGGTGGGTCCAGGAAGTGGGTCTAGCATGGTGGGTCCAGCAAGGGCTGGTCTATCGGAGTGGTTAAAATAATTGGTAAAAGTTATTCATAATAGGTTGTGAACTTTGGGTTAAAACGCTCCCCCCCCCTCCAATGAACTCGGTTGACCCACCTCACTCTGACCAGGCACACCAGGTTCACGCTCTAGGGTGAAGTTGACCCACCTCACTCTGACCAGGCACGCCAGGTTCACGCCTCCATAGATGTCCAGAAACGCCATAAATTGTCCATTGTAAGGATGGGGCCTGCAAGTTTCTTTCCGAGTCCAAAAATGGTTAATTCTGTCGGGTAGTTACTGTTTTATATATATATTTTTTATTTTTTATTTTTTTTTATTTTTTTATTGTACTTGTTATGCTTAATGAGAGTAAACATCTTCTGTGTATTATTATTGTTTTTTATTTTACTATTGTTAGTTGAGTGGACTGGATAGAGGTACCAATAACTGGGATAAGGTCCACGACTTCAACTGGCTCTCTTCTCAAGAACCTTCTCCAAACTGGAACATCCTCACGGAAGACAAAAGAACTAAGTTTTCATGACCACGAGTTCTCTAAACCAAGTGCTATGCAATGCAACAAGGCTTGCTGTGACTACTCAGAATAGCCATTTTTGTTTTAATCCACTTCTTTCTCAAAAGTAGTTTTATTTTATTATTACTCGATATAAAATTAAGACTAGTGGATAGCCAGGTCAAAAAGGAGGCAGTGTTGGTTAAGTTTGTATTAATTTACTTAATCCGTCTAAAAGAAGTAAATATTTTATTCTAATTACGTGACGGAGACGCAAAATAAAATTTGAGTTATACTGGTGCTAAAAAATATAAAAATATACTACCGTAAAGAAATATCAAGTTTTGGTAGAATTGGTATAAAAAAAGACGTGACAACAAAAGCAATGATTCAGAGAGTGTCTGTTTTGAGCTGCACTTCCTTGACAGGAGGTCCCACAATAACGTCTCGTGTGGGGGCCAACTCCTTCCTGATGGCCAGCATGTACCGGGTCATGTCCACGCCCAGGTCCTGCAGAGACTGGAGAAACTGGGCCTTCTGATCATTTTCAGTCCTCTCCAACTCGACTTGCAGGTCAACCTGTAACCACATAACACACATAGCATTGCGTATACCTTTCATCTTTACACACACACACACACACACTTCCTACAAAGACTAGCGTATGGCATGCATTCTTACAGCCTTCATAGATCTCCGTAGCAAGGATTCGTGTTTGAGTTGAGCCTTGTCTAGTTCTAAACTCTGTCTGATTTTCTCTAACTCTTGGTGGTGGTCCTGCATTTCCTTCTGCATCTCTTGCTCTAATACACAACAACAACAACAACAACAAATCCTTATTAGCAACAACACACCACTGAGCTAATAGTAAGTTGCAAACCATACCTCAGAGTTAAAGCAATGAAAGCCACCTTGTATTCCATCCCTGCTTCTTCATTTATTCATTTTTATTATTTCATTTATTAAAAAATTCAACCATTATTGTTATAGCTTCAGGGGAGAGAAAGAATGCTTGGACAGTATGCAACACGTGACTCACTCAGCTTGGCTCTCTTCTTCTCCCTCTCCAGTTTGAACTTCTGCAGCACTTCCTCCTTCTGCTCCGCCTCCTTGTTGAGCCTGATGTAAGTCCTGGTCTGCACAGCCTTGTCGTGGGTGGACTGGAGGGCAAAGGACGCCTCGTAGCCACGATACACCACCTTGGTGATGTGATAACCGATAATCTTGCTGCGCGAGACCAGCTGGGAGTATGTGGCCATGTCGTTAAGAGAGTGCGTCTGCTGAATGAATTCTTCATAGCTGAGAAAACATGGAGGACAAGTGATAATTTGTTAAGAAAAAGGCAAGATCACTCATAGAGGTCGGGGGCTTGTTGTTTCAAATCCCTGTTATATCAGGCACCACACCTCTCTTCACTCCCCTAAAATGGGTCTAAAAAAGGCACTCTAGCTTATTTGTGACGGATCCAAACATTTTAACTACAGGGCTAATTTTTTTTTTTTTAATAAAATAAAAAATAATAATAGCAAATTTTTCTCTTCTTTAACAGTCAATATCAATATTGTTAATTATAACTTTTAAAAAAAAGGCAGTCAATGATCAACACTAATTTATGCATTCTTACGTTCTCTTTGATGCGAAGGCCACTACATCAGACTGGACAGCGTTGATGAAGTCTGCAATGGGGTCATGGGTTCCCTTCAGCTGCAAGAACACATTACTAGGAGTGAGAGATCTGTCACGTCACTAACATGAGTAGGTAAGGACAGTCACACTTACTAACATGAGTAGGTAAGGACAGTCACACTTACTAACATGAGTAGGTAAGGACAGTCACACTTACTAACATGAGTAGGTAAGGACAGTCACACTTCTCTAACAGACGTAACAACCTCATAATAATAGACACACTCTCTCTACAGGCTCATTTTAAAGCACAAGCACTCTATCAGCGTTGAACTTTAGAAGCACCCCTATAGTAGTGAAAGTTGGTTTTGTTGGCTGTGGGTTTAGAGTGCTTGTGCATAAAGCAAGTGGTCCTTGCTTCAATGCCCGGTGACAGCCAAATTTTCTTTTAATTCTGTATTGCTAAAAAGCTTGTGAAAGTGATAATACATCTAATAAAAATGCTGAGTAAGAAAGAAATAATGAACCTCATAATAATGTATTTATATTTAGTTGGCCCTAAAGGTCAATAAACTATTGGCCCATTGCTTAAAGTTTATTTTGCCCTTGAAAAGGGGGAGACGCAGGGAGGGAGGGCAGGGGCTCAAGTCCTCCCAATTTTTGTTATTTTATGCTGAAGAGCAAATAAAAGTTGCCAATTGGGACAGTTCAGCCCCTCCCCCTTCCCACTCTTTTGGTTTTCTGCCTCCATCTCTGACTTGACTATAAGGATGAACAACTGAAGGAAAAAACAAAACAAAACAAAAAACTGTTACTTTGGCATCGAGAATAAAATGAGTTGATGGTTGTTTCAAACACACTGGCCACGCCCACCCCTGCAAATCAATTAACACCCACCATTGTCTCCACGTCCTCTAAGTGGTAAAAGATCATCAGCTTGACAGTGACCAGAGTGTCATCGTTGGTCCTCACATCTTTGACGTTGCAGTAGATCTGGGAGGGCACATGGCGAAGTTGCTTGAACTTGAGTTTGTTGGGGATGAAACGACCAGGGTTGGACTTGTCGGAACCGTGCCATGCAAACTCATGCAGCCTATCAGCACATTCACACACACAAAAAAAAAAAAAAAAAATCACGGTTAACTTAGTAAATAAAACTAGAAAATGCTGCTCCAGGCACTTGGAAGGTTCCCATTACAGTACACAATATCCTCCCTGTAGATCAGATTTAACGATGTAAAATGAAGTAGAAGAATCCAAGTGTTATTACTGGTATAACTCTTACACTTCAACTCATACATTACAGCTAACTTGTAAAGACTGCCAGTGATTAGTCAATGACATGTACATAGTACGCATTGTTAAAAACAATAGAATTAACACGAAGAAAGTTGGAAGTATCAAAATGGATACAAAATAACCCAACATCTCACTAAAAATTCTCTCCAAAGTGTCATACTTTATTTCAAATCATTGAATTGTACAATTTTCAATTTACGACACACGACAACTTGAAGACTGTAACTAGAATTCATGTGGGTGTGGTCCTATGACAGAATGCCATGAAATATGCACTAGTATAGCACCAGTATAGCAGTCTCAACAAAATCTTAACTCCTCTCTCTTGCAGAGAGCCATGTATATCAAAATGTCAAGTTAGCTTACATAAATATTTTAGGAAGTATTAGACAACACAAGGGCAATTCAGTAATCATGAAAAGGAGCCAGCACACTATGGTGATGCATATTGAAAAAAAAAAGAAAGAAAAAAAGAGAGAGAATCAGGCTACAAGCATCCCAAATACTTCACAATACATACAAAAACACAAACCATTCATGGGAATCCGGAATGAAGATTGTAGGCCCACGTACGATGCGGTTTTGAATGTTGCCCTCTTGCTGCTTGTAGATAACTATCATGTGGTTGGAGTCAATCTTGATGGCATTCCTGACACTGATATTGTCTACCTCAAGACGATTCACAAACATCTCCACAGGTCTGTTCACACGTACACATTTACAAACGCAACAGTGAAATTGAAGTGGAGGTAAGAAGTTATGAAATCGGTTTCAAACTAGCTGTTGTTTGCACCCTTCTTTACCAATGGCTTACATTGTTTTATAGTATGTATACTTTCATTCTACCAGAAAGAAAGAAATGCTTTCCTTTAGCACAGAGACAAGAATAGTGGTTAGTGAGTAGCCTAACAATCAGAATTCAATACAGAAATGCATGTATGTGGCATAAATCCACAGCACACGTTTAGTCTATCGTACTTTACCATATCGCCTTCTTTTTTTAAACTGAAGTAAACAATCAACTTGCTCAGTATTTCCCCAGACACTCGCTAGTGTGTGCTGTGTACAGTGGAGGAAGAACAAAGTCAGGGAGACATACCGGTATTGTGAGTTTGATAACTAGTCAACCTCTTCAACCCCACCCTTAACAACCTCTACATATAGCCCCACCCATGACAACCTCTACATTTTTAGCCTTGCCCTTGACAACCTCTGCATATAACCCCACCCATGACAACCTCTACATCTTCAGCCTCGCCCTTTGACAGCCTCTACATATCTTTAGCCCCACCCATGACAACCTCTACCTTTTTAGCCCTACCCTTGACAATTACTACCCAGTTATAACATGATTAGCATATATCTTACCCTGGTACATGCTCCTTATGGCCATCTCTGTGTTTTACTTCCATGTACTGTTCTTGACTAGCTACTTCTCGCCTAAGCTTCTCAAACTCCTCCCTCACTCCGACTGTTACCTGCATTATAGCAGACATAAGAATGGAGCTAATACATAGCCTTAAACAAGCGTACCAACTGGGGGCCAATAATCAGTCTGCCTCGACCGTTTTCGTTGAAGATCATGGCCTGCTCCCCCTCTACAACTGTTTTTCTCGTCGCCATTTTCCCCGAGTGAGTACCGTTTAAAATTTCCTCCGCTGCAGGCTGTCCGTTAAAGTACACACCAGGAGGTGAACAGAGTGAGTGGATTTGTTGACCGATGTTCGAGGAGGTCGAAGTTCTTCGAGAAATCGCAAACAATAAAGGGTCGCGAATTTTATTCGCGAGTTATTTCCATAACAACTGTACTGTTTGTTGGTATTAGAGGAATGTCTGAAGCAAAACTAAGTTTACATGATTGGTGTCAAACTGGAGACTTGGCTAAAGTAAGAGAATACATAAATGGAGAGGGTAAAGATTCTTTAACTGAACAAGTAGCAGCTATTTCAGTCTCATCAGGCCAAACACCCTTGCATGAAGCAGCAGCAAGTGGTAACCCACATATTGTCAGTCTTATTCTGGACAGGGCCAGGGAATTGGGAAAGAATGTCATTAACATTAAGTCTAGAAGTGGCTTTACAGCTCTACATCTTGCTGCTAACCTGAACAATAGAGACTGTGCTGAAGTTCTTTTGACAAATGGTGCAGATGCAAGTATAGTGGATTTGGATGGCAAGATTCCATTACAGTATGTAAAATCTGGAAATGAAGATATTTTATGTGTTTTCTGGAATCATGGTAAATAATTTCATGCTCAACTACATACCCAAAATACATGTTAGATTGTAAAAGCAGTAGCTATTTATAACCCTAGCTTCTTACACCATCCATAGTATGTATCAATCTATATTTATAACCTTAGCTTCTTACATCATCATAGTATGTATCAATCTATATTTTTCAGAATTGCTATCTGCAGTTAAAAATGATAGTTCTAAGGTAGTTGAAATGCTAAAAAGTCTTTCTCTTGGTGGACAAGGAAAAGACATTCTCAACAAGTGCCTTATGATTGCAACAGATAATGACAACTCAGTCAATATCGGGATACTCGTCCTCCAAGGAGCCAACAATCTGCAGACTTGCCTTCATGCTGCTATCCAGCAAAGGAAGATCAAAGCCCGGATGATGCTTACGATGCTGGTGGCAGTGGCTTTAAATGATGTCATGTTTGTTCAAAAACTGTTCGGAGAGCCAGTGGAAGTGGACAAGAGTTACGCTCAGTATTTTTCTGATCAAGACTTTGGGCAAGTGCAGCAGTTCATTCAAACTGGTATGATGTCTACTGTAATTCCTCTTGCCTTTGCTTTGAAGCTGGAGGACAGGTTGGATGTCAGAGATGCATATCTTATGAGAACAGACGTGAGTAGAGCTGAAGGGACTGTAGGATGGAGTTGGCTGCGATTGCAGCAAGTTGAAGAGTCTTGGTTGAAGAAAATATCTTGGGTAAGAACACTCAATCTGGCAGGAAATGAATTAGAAGTACTTCCTTCTGCGTTTGGTGCTTGTGTTTCAAATGTAAGTTAGTTATATTATTTGTTGTTGTCTGTTTTACTCTGTTACATATACTTTTTCTCTTTTCAGACTTTTTTTAATTTATATATAGAGGTCATGCTTATAATTCAATGCTTTTCCATACGTGAAATCTGAGTACTCTGATGGTATGCTGTAAATCCTGTGCTGTTTAATTTAGCTGAGTTAATGGCAAACAGAACTCTTCTTCTTTCTCTTTTTATAGCCTACCATTTTTTTGTTTATTGTTGTTTTCCCTGTTAAGGTGCTCATGACTTATTTCTTACTTATGGGACGTTGTTTCCCATTTTTGTGCTAAGTTGCTGTAATGCATTCTAAAATGGTCTTGGGGAAGTTGATGACAAAAATGTCAGCCGCCATTTTCCACTTATTGCAAAATATGTTCCCAGCTACGCCCTTTCATGCGATCTCCTTGTTTAAACAATACAGAATTAAAAGAAAAATTGATTTCACTTGAGATTGAACTCAGGACTACTTGCTTGGTGCACAAGCGCACACTCTAACTGCTGAGCTACAATAACTAACCAACCACCAACTCTCTTTTCTTTTAATTCTGTAATGGTAATGAATTAAAATAAAATAAAAAGCTGAAGACTGCTATGCGACAATTGATTGCTTGAAACTTTTTAACAAAGCTATCTCTTTTAATTGAGATTTGTTAGTAGCAAGAAGTGACAATCATTAAATATGGTTATGGCTTTATTTGTATTTGTTTTTCAGGTTGTGAGTCTTAATTTGGAGCATAATGAATTAGTTGCCTTACCAGTATCTGTGCTTCAACTGCCATACCTAAAGGATATTCGGCTATGTCATAACAAACTCAAATTAATACCAACTGTATCGGAGTGGCCCACAATAACTCATTTAGATATATCCTACAACCAGCTGAGTTCACTACCAAGCAATGTTTACGCACCTCAACTCACTGATTTAAATTTAGCTCATAATAACCTCTCTATTGTTCCTCCGTGTGTGTTTTCATTTGGATCTCTCTCCACTCTCGATTTGAGCAGTAATTATGAGATTAGTTCGATACCGGAAGATATAAATCACCTTGAAAATTTAACCAACCTGAAACTTGATGATATAGATGGGCTTCAGTTCCTTCCTGAGGCAAACCCCACTAACTCCATGCATGCCAATCTTAAAGAAATCTATACTATGAAGATGGCAGTGGTTGGAGAGGAACAGGCTGGTAAAAGTGCTTTAGTAAGCACACTAAAGGGAGAAAAAATCCAAGGCCGAAATGCAATGGTGGACGTTTCTGAATGGCAATATGACGGTGACAGCAAAGGGAAGCTATTTCATTTCAATATTTGGAATTTTAAGGGCCAAAGAGCACTATACTCACACCACCAGTGTCTTTTCTCTGACAATACTCAGTATATTGTGGCATTTGATATATGCAGAGGTGTGGAAGCCATTGAGAGAGCAAAGGAGTGGGTTAATGTCATTTTAAGCTCACATTCACATCCTTCTAGCATCATCCTGATTGGCACTCACTTTGACGAGATCCCTTTCAGGAAGAAAGCTTCAGTGCATGAACTTATGAAGAAAGCGTCATCATCGCTGTTTGGAGCAGATCATGGACATCATCTCATATCAGTAGTCATTGTTGGCTTGAAGAATGATGTCGAGAATGTCACGTACATGAAGAAAGAAATTTATCGAGTGGCAGTGTTGTCCAAGAAAAAGGATGGACAAAGTGTGATGGGGCAAAAGATTCCAATGAGCTATCACCATTTGGCTGAAAAATTTAAGTTTTTACAGCAGGAAGCCATTAGAGAAAATATACCACCTGTTATGACTACCAAGGAGTTGCAGTCTATCCTTGAGAGTGAGGACTTAGATTACTTGCTTAACTATGAAAAAGATGTGACTGATGTGTCAGCTTTTTTAACAAGTGTTGGCCTTTTGACTCACTTCAATGACCGTCGACACAATTTAAACCAGTTTTTTTTTCTTGATCCTCAATGGCTTGACAAATGTCTCTTCACTTTACTTTGCAACATCTCTCCCATCAACACATTCGGAATCGTCCTCTTTTCAGATTTTCCGAAAGTGTGTGAGAACAAAGTTCAGAAGAAGTATTTTGCACAATCTGTAGTTATCCTCTCTAGGCACCACTTGGTAATGGCCATCAATAATGAGTTAGTCCTCCTCCCATCCAAGCTGTCTTCCAAACGCCCAGATTACTTAATAACACAGTTTACAGAAGGACCAAGTTACCACAGTCGAACAATTCCGTTTGGCTTGAGTGTTGTTATTCCAGAAGGGTTTTGGAGCCAGGTGTTAAGATGGGTTGTAAAATCCTTTGATAGGCTGGCAAAGAATGTCTTAGAAAGGGACACCTCACTGAATGAAGATACTATAGATGAAGCAACTGTAGTTTCCTCATCTAGGACTAGACAAAATGGAGAAAAAATTGCACTATGGCAGCATGGAGTCTACTACAGTGACCGTGAAGTCACATTTCAAATAGAATCTTTAAATTATTGTCGTCCTCATCGGTTGGAACAAGGACCCGGTGTTTATATTCTTGTTTCTTCAAATCAGCTTGGGAGCAGCTATGCTGACAGTTTGGTTCGGATGGTGGTATATTCAATTAAGGCGTGGTTTCCTACATTAGACAGTGGTCAACTTATCACTACAGAGCAAAGACTGCCTTGCCATGAATGCATCAAACATAGCAGGCATTCACCATTTCAGTTCACTGTGGAAAATATCATAAAGGAATTGAACAAAAACAACGTTTATACAGTTTGTGGATACTACCCACGCCCTGACGACAATCACAGTGTGAAAGTTAGTGATGTTTTTGTTCATATGTTGAAGTTAATTCATAAATAATGTATTGTCATTGTTCTTTACTTTTGGTATTTGTATCTGACAGATATAATCTAGCCAACGGAAAGTATAGTATAAATTAAAACAATTAGCACTATTTCTACTAGATAATTTATATGTAACCTAGAGGGTAGGCTGTACTTGCTTTGCTTTGAGGCTCCAGAGCAATTAGGTGAAGTCGTGCAACATCCTCACTATGGTTTTGGTATCGGGACTGTAGCTGAAATATTTGAAAGGAAGACAAACCAGAAACTGAACACAGATCCTGGTGGGAATAATAAATGCTCATGCCATGAAAACATGCCATGTAGATGTAAGCCCCCATATCCCAATATTCATACCATAATACCTGAACAGATCAACCCTACCCACTCACAGACAAATGCTGGTCTTATCATAATTATTAACAATACAATTGTACGTAACTATTTTCACAACAAATGACAAAAGTTTTATACAAGGTTCTCAAGACAAAGTTTTCTAGTGTCTCAGCTGTCTCATGAGTGTGACAAACCTACTACCGGCTGCTTTTACTCGCGTGAGAAAGGGATATCGTCTCAGTGATCTCGGAGGCTGCGTCCTTATAGTAGGATTGGAATTTGGCACGTTTTCCCAAGTATTCTTATTTCTCACTGCTGACATTGCTGCATCAGACACGTAGACAAAATCAGGCTCCACAGGTGCTTCTGCTGCGGCATCTTCCTCTGATTCCTGCTGCCCATCACTGCACACTTGCTGGTGTGGGTAAGGCATCCTAAGAATGCTGACTTCATCTCCATCAGTGCTGCTTTGCTTTTTAGCCTGAATGTTGTGCAGGAATAGTGGTAGGCAGTTTTGTATTGTATACTTGCACGTTTTTTTGACCTTCTGAGTAGGTTGAATGGATGGACTCATAGTGGTCCAATTACAAATTAACACTTCTTTAACAAATGGACGAGATGTGGCATCCACATTCAAAAGTGCTTGAATCAAAGCTTTGACTTCTGGAATATTTATATTAAAGTAAAATCATAGCTATTAGTAATAATTTTTACTTACTATCAGAAAGGTTTTTGCCAAGACGAAGGACTGTGTAATTACATCTGCCATTCTGAACCATGTTATCATCTCCAAAGGGTAGGCAACCACTCACCATAGCATACAATACAACACCTCTAGAATTCAATTAAATATTCAAAAATTATACATCATTTGCATGATTCAAAGTATGAAATGGAGGTACTCAAGAGCATGCATATTCCAGTCCAAGGCAAGTCAAAACATTGTATTGAAATATTATTTCCATGTGGTGTGATGTGTGTAGTGCCATGAGAGATACAGTGATGTGGACATAGCTATACTATACTACTTATAAATTGTCCACTCAAAATGTATAATATATGGGAAAAATTGCTAGTGCAAATGATAAAAAATTAAAAAAATTAAAAAGGAAAGAAAGTAGCTGGACTACTGTAATGTGATTATAGCAGCATAGGTGTAAACCTGTGCTATTTGGGGATTAATAGCACTTGTAAAGCAAAAGAAATCTTGGCTTCACCTCATGCTATTTCATTCGCACTATTTAGTATTAAACCCACATAGCATGATTACCTGTGCTATTACTCATACAAAAACAAAAAACAAAAAACAACAACAACCAACAACAACAAGAAACAAAAACAAACAAACAATCATTGGTATAGCAAAAACTGATAAGCCATTTGAATTTATTTCAATTAGAATAACTTCATGTAAAACTTACAAGCTCCATGAATCCACCTTTAAAGTATTATACTGTTTTCCAAGAATAATTTCTGGAGGCCAGTTCATAAGCCAGGAAGCAATGGTGTTCAGTCTCTATGATCTGGTAGAGTTCAAGGATGTTGGGATGGGACATCTTCTGGAGAATTGCAATCTCTCTGGGAAGGAATTTTTTCAATTCTTTTTCACTCATCTTTGTCTTCTTTATCAATTTTATGGCAATCTTAACAATAATAACAAAAAATAAATAAACAACAACAAAAAAACAAAACTACAGCAAAACACTATTTAAAATTATCCAACCAAAAAATGTACCATTTGATTTTCGAAAGGCGACCAGGCAGCCTTTCTTCCACTCACCCAAGTCTTCCCAAGAGTATATCCTAGCGCTTGAATACTAGGTGTACATACTTAGAAGAACATCTTAAGTATGATTGTTTTTGACGGACAGAATTACCAAATTTCGCCATTTTAGCTCGAGTGGATAGAGCGTCGAATACTTCGACACACTACACTGCAGGACGCCAAAAACTAGCTCGGCGGCTCCAGTACCAGCTCTAGGGTGCTATAAATTTAATTGTCACAGGAGACTGCAGGCAAGATAGCTAAGACCAAGTGATCCTCTTTTTTCTTCTTTTTTATTTATTTGTGTATGTATAATGATACTTCATTGACAATCCAAATTTCTTCCTACCAAACCATTAGCCCATGGTTATTATGATAAGAAATGATAACAATAATAACAGTAATAACAATATTGATGATAGAAATAGCCATAGTAAGCTTCATGTGAATTACTACTACTACAGCTTGTGAACAATCTGAATACAGTTTGCTGGGTCACACACACACTGCTTCTCGTTGCTTCATGGCTGATAGAAACCACGTGCAAATTACATCAGTTGTAGTCACAATGTATGACTGAGTAAACACTGTGGTACACAGCACTCCATTTTGTAAGTTAATAGAAACGTTTTAATCCATGAACTCTACGTAGCAAAGTGTTGAGCATAAAATCAAAGACCATCAACTATATAGTGACATACGGAGCATGAGAAACAATTTACCACCATGATTTTTTTTACATCTAGTACATTTCATGTTTTTTTTGTCATTTGTCCTATACTTCACACATTTTCATTCTTTCACTTGCAGAAGAGAATATTTTGTGTGCACCTGTTAGAAATATATAGTCTAGCATGGCTTTGTTATGCATCAAGCTGTTGCTTGGAAAAAACAACAATAACAAAAAACAAATTACAATTACCAACAATCTCGCTTAGTTTTCCACCCCAACTCTCTACTTATTATAGCTATAACAACCAACACATTGGCTGCGTTTATTTTACCAAACCAAATCTCTTTCTGAATGCAACAAGAGATAGTTAGATTGAGAAGTTTTAAGATTGTATGTGTACAGTTATAATCAGTAGTCATCACTACTGTAATAAAAGCTGTCTGCATGTAAATCCTCTGGAGGATTAGTATTAGTATAGACTGCATTCACTTGCACCAACTGCTTGCAGAGACGTATACCTTTGTCTTTGATGTCCATGACTCTTTGGTACGAATCTGATGAATGGAAGACCACGATGCCGGCATTTAGAGAGGGAAACAACTCAACGTGCGTTATAAAGCCATATTGACCAAATCTACTCTTCAACTTGTGCTCATCAATAAGTGCATCATAAGGAAGGTCTGAAATTACAAGAAATTGGATCCTGCCATGATGCTCAAACTTCTGAAGCCCGCTAATTTCGTCTTCAAGGACATTTTTGGCCGATACTGCAAGTGCTTCCTTGGTTTGCAGACTATCACATTTTTCACACAGCAGATCTAAATGATATTTCATGTTTTTTTCTAAGTGATCTTCCATGTTTCTACGATGTATTCGTGCATAGCAACCAGCGTGACTAAATTTACAATTCAGAACGCTCCATCCACACAAGTTTAAATGAGTGCTCAGATCTCGTCTGGTCACAAATTCAGAGCATTGCTGATTGGGGCATTCAACTAGGTTTGCTCTACAAGTTTTATAGTGATTTAATAAGCCATAACGTACTGAACTACCACAAAACTTGCACTTCAATGGACGTTTGTGGCAGCGAGCTCTGTGACCTTCCATGTCTTTACGTCTCACATATTCCTCACAAAACTCACACGGCACCGGCAGAAATTGACAAGGAGTTGGAGTTACGTCCTGATGGTTAAAATCAAGATGGTTTCTTACTTTAGAAAGTTCTCCCGTCCAGCTACATCCATCTTTCTTGAGCAAGCAGTACACTCGTCTTTGATTAATTTGTCTCGTCAAGGTCTTGTCTGGAAAGTATTGAATATTTTCTTTACATAGTGGACAAGAGTAAGGTACACACTCTATACATTCTCGGCAGAATCTATATCCGCAGCAGGTCATGATTTGAGGATCCTTGAGTATCTGAAAGCAGATGGAACATTCACTCTGCACTTCCTCTGGGAATGGCTCGACAAATTTAAATTCCCTTTGACCTATAGATTCAAAAATGTCTCCAGATAACTGTTTTAAGTCTGTTGAAGTCAGCTCTTCCTCGGGTGAAACCAGACGAACGATTCGACTCGCCATAATAATTATGAGTCCGTTACGTCACCCTTTCTTTAAACACTTGATAGTCTTCTAGCAGGTTTCGACCCGTGCCATTGTTCGCGCGCGAGGGACTTCGTGTATTTTACTGACACGTGTCGACCCAATCCCTCAAAAAATTTGCGTGCGCACCTTAAAAGATGTTGCACGTGAGCTTGCCACAGGCAGTTAATTTTTATTGTCGTGGAAGGTAGCTATTTTATTGTATATAACAAGGGTGTGGACAAACAAATTTGGGAGTGCTTCAATTAGAAGAGAAAGTGCCTTAAACGAAATGAGAATCACACTACATTAGTAACAACCAACAACCAATAGGAATACAACCAACAATATAGGGATTGCATTGCTAGTGATATAATGACTGAAGCTTGCATTTAGAGAATAAGAAGCTGGAAGTTTTCAGCTGTAGCAGCACTCTCACTGGTTAAAATTTACCCTCATTATAGAACCAGTGACAGTTGATGTGCTACTCGACTTGCCATCACAGGAGAAACCACTGTGGAACTGCTCCTTATAGTGATTCCATTGTAAATACAAGGTCATGTGTGGGCTACTTCCATATTTGGGTGAATCTATATATATTCATGATGTGAATGTATTCATAACAATGAGCAAGAAGCCAAGTAACTATGGAAAGCCATTGTGGACAAAAGTGCAATTCAATAGCAATATGCTATAATAACAGTAACAACAATATTGATGATAAAGTTTTGATGATAGAAATAGCCATAGTAAGCTTCATGTGAATTACTACTACTACTACTACTACTACAGCTTGTGAACAATCTGAATACAGTTTGCTGGGTCACTCACACACACTGCTTCTTCTCGTTGTTTCATGGCTGACAGAAACCACGTGCAAATTACATCAGTCATAGTCACAATGTATGACTGAGTAAACACTGTGGTACACAGCACTCCATTTTGTAAGTTAATAGAAATGTTTCAATCCATGAACTCTACGTAGCAAAGCGTAGCATAAAATCGAAGACCATCAACATATAGTTACATACGGAGCATGAGAAACAATTTACCACCATGATTTTTTTACATCTAGTTACATTTCATGTTGTTTTTGTCATTTGTGTGTGTCCTGTACTTCACACATTTTCATTCTTTCACTTGCAGAAGAGAATCTTTTGTGTGCACCTGTTAGAAATATATAGTCTAGCATGACTTTGTTATGCATCAAGCTGTTGCTTGGGGAAAAAAACCAACAATAACAAAAAACAAATTACAATTACCAACAATCTCGCTTAGTTTTCCACCCCAACTCTCTACTTATTATAGCTGTAACCAACACATTGGCTGCGTTTATTTACCAAACCAAATCTCTTTCTGAATGCAACAAGAGATAGTTAGATTGAGAAGTTTTAAGATTGTATGTGTACAGTTATAATCAGTAGTCATCACTACTGTAATAAAAGCTGTCTATGCATGTAAATCCTCTGGTGGATTAGTATTGGTATAGACTGCATTCACTTGCACCAACTGCTTGCAGAGACGTATATCTTTGTCTTTGATGTCCATGACTCTTTGGTACGAATTTGATGAATGGAAGACCACGATGCCGGCATTTAGAGAGGAAAACAACTCAATGTGCGTTATAAAGCCATATTGACCAAACCTACTCTTCAACTTGTGCTCATCAATAAGTGCATCATAAGGAAAGTCTGAAATTACAAGAAATTGGATCCTGCCATGATGCTCAAACTTCTGAAGCCTGCTAATTTCGTCTTCAAGGACATTTTCGGCCAAGTGCTTCCCTTCACCAGCCTAGGAAAGCCAAAAAAATCTCAATTACCCAGGTGATTTGCAAGTACAGTTGTTTTTTTCATAATTTTATTGCCTGATGACCTGCCAATTTCTGGCAGGTCACAATGCTGAGTGCCCATGGCCACTTCCATTGGGACCCTCTGAGGAAGCCCTTTATCCATGGCATAGCCGTCAAATCCTTGGCATAGCTGTCAAATCCTTGGCTGTCAAGGAAGTTCCCTCACAGTTGGAACCCATGTAAGCGGCTATGTGGCCTCATTGAACAAAAGAAAAAAAGCTTAAAAAAAATCTTCTTTTAACCAAGACGAGTGAACTGTCAAATTTTGTATGTAGGGGTGTAAAAAATTTAAAACCAAAACACGAATATTAAAACGATTAATGGTAGCTTTAAAAAATACAAAAATTGTCAGAATTTTACCAGTCAGAACTGTCACTGCTATTTAAGTCACTGTCTTCATCACTTGAATCTTCCTCATTCTTTGTATAGACTGGATTAACTTGTAGGAGTCCCTTGCAGAGTCTTATACCTCTAGCTCTGCTGTCCATAACTTTCTGATATGACTCAGATGAAGAGTAGACTACTATGCCAGCATTCTTGGATGGGTAGAGTTCTATGTCAGATATGCTTCCATATTGACCAAACCTGCTTTTTATTTTCTGCTCTTCTAGAGCATCATCAGGAAGGTCTGAAATGACAAGAAATTGAATCCTGCCTTTGTCTTGCAACTCCTTCTCAAGTCCTTTAACTTTGTCATCCAGTGCCTTCATTTCTGATTCTATCATAATCTCTTTTATTTGCAGACTGTCACATTTCTTACTCAGCAACTCTAAATGATACTTCATATCTTGCTCCAAGTGGTCCTCCATTTTTCTGCGATATATTCGTGAATAGCAACCAGCATGCTTAAACTTACATTCGACAATACTCCATCCACATGAGTCTAAATGAGTATCTATATCATTTCTTGTGAGATATTCAGTGCATTGAAGGTTAGTGCATTTAACTGGACTCCTTATACAATTCTTATAGTGATTCAGTAAGCCATAACGTACTGAACTACCACAAAACTTGCACTTCAATGGACGTCTGAGGCAGCGAGCTCTGTGACCTTCCATGTCTTTACGTCTCACGTATTCCTCACAAAACTCACACGGCACCGGCAGAAATTGACAAGGAGTTGGAGTTACATCCTGATGGTTAAAATCAAGATGGTTTCTTACTTTAGAAAGTTCTCCCATCCAGCTACATCCATCTTTCTTGAGCAAGCAGTACACTCGTCTTTGATTAATTTGTCTTGTCAAGGTCTTGTCTGGAAAGTATTGGATAGCTTCTTTACATAAAGGACAAGCATGAGTCACACGCTTTATACATTCTTGGCAGAATCTATATCCACAGCAGGTCATGATTTGAGGATCCTTGAGTATCTGAAAGCAGATGGAACATTCAATCTGCACTTCCTCTGGGAATGGCTCTACAAATCTGAACTCTCTCTGGTTTACTGATTCCAGGGTATTATCTGATAGCTGCTGTAAGTCAATAGAAGTTAATTCATCGGTTAGTGCTTCTTGGTGTGCTACTCGACTTGCCATCACAGGAGAAACCACTGTGGAACTGCTCCTTATAATGATTCTAGAAGGTCATGTGTGGGCTACTTCCATATTTGGGTGAATCTATATATATTCATGATGTGAATGTATTCATAACAATGAGCAAGCAGCCAAGTAACTGCAAATTAATCAAATAAATCATGTATTTACTCCTAAAGTTGATATTTACTTTCTTGTATTTTCATACATGTATACAAAACCAAATTTAAAGTTTGTAATACTCTCAACACCACATACATATACTAGCTATGTATCATAGCTATAGTGTAGTATCAAATCATTTAAAGATGATTAATTGTTCAAGTAGTAAACTATTCGATCTAGTTTGTCTTTGAATTAGCTAGCACAAATCCAGCCTTGAAAAACAAATGCTCAACAGGTGCAGAGCTACATGGAATTGAATTATTCAATAGTTGAAGTGCCAACATGGATAGGCTTGTTGTGTTTCGCTCTGCCCAAAACAAGATGGGATCTACACTTTACTCGAGGCTGCTCAAAATAGACTGTACCGACGCAGCATCAGCAAACTCACCTGCACGCATTGCATAATATACACGAAATGCTATCGTGTATTCCAAAATACTTTGTGTATTTTACATCTATCTACTTAGGGTGACATGTCACCTTATTCACATACCTAAATTTTAATGTTTAGTGGATTTCTACCTAATTGGAAATTAATTCTTGTTTAGATTATATTGCCTTTTAACAAAGTGAGGTAAACAAGATAGAATTAGATGTCAGTAAAGCATTAGTATGCCAAAATTGGGTGTAGTTGCAACAATTCGGTATTTTTAACCTCCCCCCTTCCGTAAATGCTAGATCAGCCACGAGATATTCCAAAAAAAAGTTATACCTTTGTGTATTTTTCAGCCTTCAAATGATTTTTGTCCAAGACTCCAAATCACACACATGACAACTCCATTACTTGCACACATCACTGGCATTGCAATCCTTCTAACTAACATCTGAAGAGCTCCTCAAAGTGCAGGAGTTCTGAAGATAACTAAACTCTTTATTCAATCGGCCAATGAGTTGGAATGATGTTCCATTTTTATGGTCAGTTCAATTGCACAAGGAAGCAACCAAAATATAGTCTCCCATCCAAAGCCAGCAGGTAGTAGCGCTTGCGATAATAGACAGCTAGATAAAAATATAAACAACTGTGGGGACCTACTCTCAAGTTGTGTGGCTCACGCTTCGAAATTGTGGGCGCGGGCAAAAAACAAAGGCTGCTAGCCTATAATTCTCATTCTTGTGGCAAACTTGGAGATTTTTTTTACTTAGGGTAAGCTTTCGTTGTGGCTCGGTTTAGCCCAGTTCATACTACCCCACTCTATGCTCTCAAGTAAAAAAATATTTATTATTTGTAGTAGTGTTATAGGCATTTCTGTGAAGTGAGCTTAGTAATAAACTTACAAATTCCCAATGAATCACACACAGTTTAATGAAAAAAAATATGTTGGCTATTCTGCATAATGCATCCTTCCAACTTTCATGGTGGGCGTTACCCGCTAAAGTGTGGTTAAATTATGCACCTTAGATTAATTCACCTTAGATGAATCAGGAACAAAACATCTGTTTGTTCTAGAGATCTGGTTCTGACAGGGGCTCCAGTACCACAAAGGTATTTTAAGAACTATGTTTAATTGCTCGCAAGCAGTCAATGCTTGCTCAAAATTAAGTTATTAATAATTTTCTTGATTGTGTCTGCAAAGCGCGCCGGGGTGTGGCGGTGACTGGGGTGAGACAAAAACAACTGGCGGTTCGATCTGGCATTGAGCGAACGTTGAGCAGGCTCTGAGCAAGCAAAAGCGTGCCTCCCCATGTAAAATACCCCAAGTTTGCCACAAAAACTCTAATTAAAAGCTTCACTATAAAAACCGCGGTCGTTCTGAACACCGCGCATAATCCAGCGCAACTTATCAACGCATCCGTCGTTCTTTTACATGCTGTGTTACGCCGCCGTTTTCTACCTCTCCATCTAAGAGTGAGTGTTGTTGTTTTTTATGTAAAACTAACTAATTAATGTGTGTTTTTATTAAAAGAGTCACAATGATGTCTTTAAAAATACCTAAAAGTGTTGGAGTCGTTGCCAGTGTCACGTCCCCAAAGTGCGAGGAGCACGTTAGTTGGATTAAGACTGCTTTCGGGGCAGAGCAGTTAGGAATTCATCGCAGCAGCGGTGGGAAACGAGTGATGCACTGTATACTGGCTATCAATGATGGTCTTCTCTACATCAGTGACTTTATGGAAGAATTTGGGCAAAACCAAGATGACATAGTCAAGGATACTCCTTCTGGATTTCTTCTGCACATTGACTCTCCAGATGCTCAAGCACTGTTTGATCGAGCCGCTGAGAATGGAGCAAGCGTTGTTGTTAAGATGGAGCAGCAGCCTTGTGGGAATCTCTACGGATGCGTCAAGGATCCCTTTGGGTTTGTGTGGGGACTCATGCAAGCTCAAGAGGAGAAAAGGGTTCCAGGAGTGACTCCCAGCTTGAGACATGGCAAAGTAAAGTGTGCAGAGCACATCCACTGGTAAGGATTAATTTTTTATTTGAGCTGCATGTGTGTTATTAGTTGTGTGGGGTAGACCACTTGTCTGTGGTTGGGATTGTGCAAGAAAGAAGGTGGAGATTTGGTGAACCTCAGACCTGCCCATGCATTGGGTCTGTTGATAGAGTTGCATCAGCTCCAGAAATGTGGTTACAAGTTGTAAACACAGCAGAAAGTTTGAACATTAATAATTGGTGGTTAGCACAAAAATCTGATCAGTAGTAATGTGTAAATGACTGAACCTGCTGGTATCAGCTGACTATAGTCCACTAATTGTTTATCTACTGTGTACACTCAATTAGAACAGTCAACAGTGAAAAATTCTGTCTTCATGTAAGATTATTGTTGTGAATTTGTTTCGTATTATTGCATATATATATATAATAATATATATATATATTTATTGCAGCTTTGATATTTTTACTTGAATATTTCCGCATCACGCGAGCGTTCTGTATTCTCCCATATTGTACGGTTTATATTGTACGCTACTTGTAGCGCGCGCGTAGCGAGTAAAATCAATGAAAATTGTATTGTAACCGGTTGAGAAAAATTTCAAAGAAGCAATAAATCACTTATCACACTCGTCGTACAATATGGGAATGATATTTTACTCTCACGCCACATTTTCACTCGCCTTTGGCTCGTGAAAATATTTTGCGTGCTCGTAAAATATTTTCCCATATTGTACTCTGACTCGTGCTATAAGTATTATATATTTGCTATTGATGTCGCCTAGTCTACAAAGATAACTTGTACCATTTTTACTGTATCTGCAAAAGCAACTTTTGGAACCAACAGACGAGTATTAAAAATTGTAACTAAATGAAATACTTCATGTTTAAAATGATTTTATTCCTTGAATTGCTTTACCACCTTTATGGCTCCCTGCATTTAACTTCCACTCTGTATGTATTTTTGTGTATCTTGGTAGGATAGAAAAATGCTAACTATTTACTATTGCCGGATGCTGTGTTCATTGCATTAGGACTAAATAGATTGTGTATTTTTTATTTTTTTCTTAGCTTTATTCTTCTTTTTTTCTTATTTGTTATTTTATTATTTACTTCAGGTTAATTTCGGTATTTGGAGCAGAAGTCATTAACAAGTATACCAACGATGAAGATGGTTCCACTTACCTCTCCATATTGGGTATAAATGGAGGTCAAGTGCAAGTTGCCGGAGAGACTCATCCTGCTCTAAACTTCTTGTCTTCCCCACCTGTTACCAACCACCTCATTTGTCATTTAAAAATGGACGACCCTTACCCACTGTGGAAGAAAGCTCTTGAAAATGGATCGAAGGTAAAGGTTGAGCTCAAGCGCCAGTTCTGGGGCGGAGTCTACGGGTCTTTAGTGGACAAGATGGGAGCAGAATGGTCCTTCTCTGAGAAAGAATCTTCGGAATCCGAGTGTCCAGTAATGGGCATCTATTCATACATAGTCTCCACCCACTGTGAAAAGCAAATCGAATGGATACAGCGAGTCTTTGAAGGAGGAATAAAGGCAATGTTTCGGCATACCGAGTCGAAGAAAGTGGTCCACTGTGAGATAGTCTTCAGCGGAGGCAGAGTGATGATCTGCGATGCTATGTGTGGCCCAGATCAGGAGAACTGTACTTCCAGTCAAAGTGCACCTGAATCTGAGGGCAACGTCGATGCCGCAGCAATGACCACACCCACTGTAGTGGTCCAATGTCACTGCAGTGACCCGGATCCCATTTGGAGCAGAGCCATGGCTGAAGGAGCCGTTGTGGTGGAGGAGCTGAAGAGGCAGTACTGGGGTGGCTACTTTGGTTGTTTCAATGACCCATACGGTGTGAGGTGGAGTGTCCTCAAGGCTGATGAATGTTGCGGTACTCAATGAGAAGACCCGTGTGAGTAGTGGTTTGCTGTCAAGCCAAGTCAACTTTGAACTTCGTAGTGATCTAATCTTATTGTGATTGAACCGAGACCTCATATCATCATTAATCTTCAGTTTCATTTGATTCACATGATTTCTTAAAATTTATTAAAATGAACAGGTGGCTGGCATAACTAATAACTACATCAAAGTTCTGAAACTAAACTCTCATTTGTGCATTCTGGTTGTATATATATTTAAATTTCCCTAGTTTATCACTGTAATCACTGGACTTCCTTCAGTAAATTCCAATCCTTTTCTTACCTCCAGAGGTATACTAGTGTTTACTTCTGTAATGACACCACATGATTTACTAATCAGCATAGTTCTACCTCCCTCTGCCTCGCCCTCCCCCCCCTAGAGGGATGGTAAGGGTCGACAATGGGCTAGTGGGTGTGGTCAAGTGACTTAATTTGACCATTGCCTGAAATTAAAGCCAAGGCAAGCTCCCCACTTTTGCATGATGAAACAATGGTTACTAGTACCTCCCCAAGAGGTTTGTTTCCCCTGTAAGGTCATGTCTACTGTTGAACTGAATACTATAGCTAGATAAAATATAGCTGTGTAATTGTTATTGGGTAGGGTAGAAAATGAAATTACTAGCTATTGGCAAAAAAAATTATTTTGATGTGTACTGTATATTATATATATATATATATATATTATATATAACAGTACAATAAGGCCTTCCTCAGTGAGTGAAGTTCAATCACTAAGAAAACTCTACAGAGCTGAAATATATATGAAAGCTCTACAGAGCTGAAATTATGGATTATAAGTGCCAATAGTTACTACTGCTTAATCCATTGATAAGCCATCAATCTTCATGTACTACTAGCTATTTATGGAACAAATAGTCTGAAACTATTTTTCCCTCAGCCTTGTAGCAAAATTTCAATTCACATAAAAATCAGATTAAATTAATCTTGAGACAAAAACATACAAATGAGATCAGTAGTGCTGATGACATGATTGCCTGTTTCATTGCCTTGACTACCACACTGTATGCTAGTGGAATTCCTACTGAGTTCTTGTATGACAGTCTCCACAACAAAATAGAAGGGCTCACTGCTGCCTACTTCAACACACTGCGGACATTTTACCTTCTGTCCTAATGTGACCAAGCGCCCGTCATCCAGCATTGGAAACCACGCCTTGACTATGTACACGACACTCCTCACAGCTGCCTGGACTACTCTGCGCCCCTGGTCATTAGGAGAAGCAACAATCAAAACTCCGGGGCTCGTTTCACAGCGCCGAGGACGCAGTGTTGGCAATGCCTCAACACGAAATGTGACTTCTGGATCAGAATAATGCAAGCCATGTCTCCACAGGGCAAACTTGATCTCTGTTACTGCCTCTGTCGTTCCATTCACACTTCCTCCATCATTGGTCGTATCTTCATCATCTTGATCACCTGAATCTGTTTCATCGGAATGAAGTCCCACAATATGTGATTCAAGTTTAGGAATAGCCTTCAGCATCCATTGAAGGAGTGTGCTCCAGAATCCACTGGGAACACGGACACTTGGTACAAAGAGGATATATCTAGATCGATTCCTCATCAGTTCATTTTCATCGATTTCTGGTAGATGTTCTGGGCGACATATTGGAAGTTGATGAGGAACTAAGATGTAATTTTGACTCAAGGGCAAGACAAGAAGGCTTCGAGTAAGAATGACAAGAGATTGATTGACCATTTTCCCCTTGACTTTGCCATCGTGAAAAGACAACAACAAATCGGAGCAAGAAACGATTCCATCGTTACACAGAGAAGAGCACTTTTCAAGTATCGAAGACAGCACGTTGCTAAGCCAATGAGGATCCAAGAAATACATCTGATGCAAATTGTTCCGGTGGTCATTGTAGTGCGTGAGAATCCCCACAGTGTCCAGAAACTCTGAGGCAGTCATGAAGTCTTCATCATACACAATGTCAGTTAACTTCAAGCTCCTTACTGTCGCTTTAAATTCTGATAAGTTCATGACCGGTTCTCTCTTTGCTTGCAGAACATTCTGCCTAATAGCTGCCATGTGCCTAGCTAAGGTGTGGTAGCTTGAAGCAACTCTTTGGCCTACTAATGGATGGCCATCTATACCTTTGCATAACATAGCCGTGGTATATATTTCATCTTTCAAGTCTGTTATACCCTCCAAATTGCTCTTCAAACTAATTGCTAGGGTATTGCCGCAGAGTTGATTGCGATATGAATTGGCCAGATCTCTAGCTTGCTGCAGAAGAGGCTCCACTTCTTGTCTTTTATATGGAGGAATTTTATCCAAGTGTGTGCCCACGATAATGGCTTTGCAAAGGTTGCCAGAACTGGCAGCACTCTCGAGCCATTTCTCCATTCCATGCAACCCTCTAGTACCTTTTGTAAGGTCAAAAACCAGGACATACAAATCACTTTTTGAGAAGAAACAGCTGTGCTGTTTTTCATCACCACTTATATCCCAAATATTGAAATGGAGTGTCTTTTTGATAATGCCAGCTTTGTATTGCCACTCTGTGATACCAATGCACACATTTTTTAGTTCCTTGTCTTTCAATGCTCTTACTAACGTACTCTTTCCTGCCATCTTCTCCCCCATCACCACAACTTTCAACCCGTAGTACTCCTTCGCATTGACACGCTTGCCGTTGAGTAAGGTAATGTAGTCTCTGACCTCCTTTGGGGTGTTCTCGGGAAAATAATTACACTTATTCAATCCTTCAAGAACCAGTGATGTAAGATTGTTGAGCCTCCCCATATCCACTGGCATTGATGTGATTTTGTCATTGTGGCTCAGGTTTAGAGAGGACAGAGTTCTGAAAGATGTGACACAAAGTGGAACACTGGGCAAGTTGTTGTAGGATAGGTTGAGGTTCTGAAGGCATGGAGCAAACGTGTTGGTGGGCAGGGTCACAAGATGGTTGTAGGAGACATTAAAATGGACCAAGCTGGGCCACTCCGAGACTGCTGGGAGATGAGACAGCTTGTTGTGGGACAAATTGAGCTCTGCCAGAGCTGGAAGCTGAAGAAGTGATGCAGGAACAGTCTCCAGATCATTATAGTGCAACCCAAGCTTCACAACCTGGTGGAATGAACAAAGCCATCGAGTGTTTCACTAATTTGCTTTATAGTTTCCAATTTATTGTTTATGTGCCAACCACTAATTTGTCTAGTACTGATGTTAAATTTCATCATAAATAAGTAACTTGTGTAAATTATTAATTATTCCGTGCTTTGTTATGTGTGAGTAGTTCATGCACTAGAAACAAATTACATCTGAGCAGTTACTCTACGCTATTCACTTGCCTGAGTCAAGAAATGGCCAATATTGTCAGGAAGTACTTTTAACCCATTTCTGGCCAGCCTTAAGGTCTTCACCCAAGAAATCTTCTCCAGCAAGGCCTCATCAACTTTGAGAAGCCTGAGGCCATGCCAGGACACTGAGCCTTCAGTTGCTCTGACGTCAGTCTTAAGAATGAGAGCTTCCCTTACATGGGGGTTGCCATGCCTCCTAGCCATCTCTATAGCAACCACAGTGGACACCGACCCACTTTGAACAATCCTCTGTACATCTTTGAAGTCGTCGTCCAGAAACCAATCAGAGAAAGAATTCCTGTCTTCCACAGGTTCCCCAAACAGACGCTGGACGATAGTCTTGTCACCAGAGGTAGCTGCTAGGATAAGAAGCAGCATGGCTCGTGCCTTCAATTTTTTCTCTTTCGTGGCAATTTCAAGACAGGATTGAAGGTCCTTGGCTCCTTTTATGACCAGCTTACCCACATTGACACTGCTGTCATTCTTCACTGCACATATCAAGCACTTGTTGAGCAGGCCCTTATCCAGTACATCACAGGACAGATTCTTGAGTAATTCGGCTACTTTGTCTCCATCGTTCTTGACTTCTCGCAACAGTTCTGAAAATGAATGAAAGAAACGGGACTTATCAAATCTAATCTAGTCTTGATCAATTCACAAATGTTTAGCCTGCATCCAACAACAAAAGATATTTGGTAGTAATCAAATGGTATGGTATTTAGTCAACATTGAAAGTTTTTAGATGACTTAACATAATCACAACCCTTTCAGGATAGTAGCCGACTGGGAAACAATAGTGGTGGTGTGCGTTCACCTAGCAGAGCCCATTTTTGCCCATTATAATGTAAGTAAGGGGAAATACTAAGCAAAGTTAGAAAGTGTGCCATTATGTTTACAAAGCACAGTTAAATATTGCTAATTTGACTTCAATTCAAAACAAATTGGGGAGATGATTAAGGTCAACCAAGCGTAAGGAATAGCCTCACCTTCGCTTTTTAATGCATTCACTACGTTTCTGCTCCCTCGTCCCAGCTCTGCAGTGTTCAGTGGCGTCTTCTCGTAATCGTCTTTGATGGTCATGTCTGCATTGTGACGCAGTAAGGTCACAACAACCTCCAGGTCCCCTTGGCTGGTAGCTAGATGTAGCGGAGTGTAGCCGTTCAGAGCCTGGACGTTCACGACGCTTACTCCGAGCCCGCGCGCTTTCTCTAGCAAAACTCGGAGAACTGAAGCGCTTTTGCTCATTACAGCTTCGTGAACAGGTGTGTAGCCGAACACGCCATTTTTGGATGCTAGCTTTACTTTTAGAGTATCATCACCAAGAGAGTCGACGTATTCCTTGACTTTACTCGCAATACCTTCATGACAAAGCATATGCAACTTTCTGTCTTCCATTGCGATTCCCAACCAACTGCAGCGCCGGGGAGGACTCTAATGCGCAGTACGAGTCACACAATTTTTAATTCCACGCTCTGGTTTCCGTTTCAAGATTTATAATAATAATGGCACTAGCTGTATGCTCCCACAAATAGTAGCTAGAATATGGAGAACTAATGTAGCACGATTCTGCCCAACTCTATCCCTTACATGTTTTCCTAAACCACTTCGTTGAAGTTTGACTTTTCTCTTGGTAGAGTAGAATAAAAATTCTGAATATTAATCTATGCAATAAAAAACAAAAACGGAAATTTTAGTTCTGAAACTAATGGAGAGATAAAAATATATTTTTAAAAAAGCAAAATAAAATTCTGCTTCATGAGATTTCGCTTTTAGTGGTAGATTTGGCAGGAGTGACAATCACTTCATCATCGGCAGTAAATTTAGGCTGAAGAGAGACAACGTATTTGGTGGCATCCACTCCCAGCTCCCGCAATTTGTCCAGAAACCCCTCCTTCTGTTGATTGTGCTGCTTCTCAAGATCAGCTTCTAGCTTGGTCTACACACAGTGGGAATCAGGTCAGAGATCAGCGATGTACAATAATCTTATTGGGGCTCCTTAGAGCCGGCAAATGGCATTGTCACACACACACACACACATTGGAAGAGAACATTGATTAGAGGTCTCATAATTTAATCTTGAGTGTAGGCCAGTAGGATTTCGCGGGATAAAAAAATGGTTGAGAGTAAGGGCTTGTTTCAGTCTAATAAAGATTACTCCATTATCTGCCAAATTAAAAAGAAATATAATGGTGGAAAGGGGCGTGTATGCGGCACCACTTGAACAATGAGGGTCCTAAAAGCTCAACATTCTCAACAAAGACACAAAGGCTACCTCTTCTTTACTAAAACATTTGTTTACCTCCCTGACTTTCTTTTTGAGTTGTGTCTCCTGCAACAGCTTCTTCCGATCCAGTACAATTTCCTGTTTCATCTTCTCCAGCTCTTGCGTATGGTCCTGCAACTTGCCCTCCATTTCATGCTCTATCAATACAAACAATGAATCCATATCACAGCGTTTGTACATACCAGGTCACTTTCAGTTGTGTTATGTCATGTTTAGTGTTCAGAACAGAGGGAATCAAATATTTATAATCGTCATCATCAACATCACCATCATCATTATCATCATCATTAACATCATCATTATCATCATCATCATCATCATTAACATCATCATCATCATTAACATCATCATCATCATTAACATCATCATCATCATCATCAACATCATCATCATCATCATCATCATTAACATCATCATCATCATCAACATCATCAACATCATCATCATCATTAACATCATCATCATCATCATCATCATTAACATCATTAACATCATCAACATCATCATCATTAACATCATCATTATCATCATCATCATCATCATCATCATCATCATCATCATTAACATCATCAACAACAACATCATCATCATCATCATCATAATTGTTGAGTGCAGGCAGTGTAAATGTCACTGACAAGGTAAGGTGTGGTCACACTCACTGAGTTTAGTCCTCTCCTTCTCCCTCTTGAGCCTGAACTCCTTCAACGACTGTTCTTGCTCCTCAGCCTCAGCATCCAGCTTGAGGCTCATCCTGGTGCTGACGGCATTGTCATGGGTAGCCTGGAGACTGGGCGAGGCTATGTAGCCGCGATACACCACCTTGGTGATGTGGTAACCGATGTGCTGGGCTCTGTGGAGTAGCTGGGAGTAGCAGTCCAGACTGTTCAGATGCTCAGTCTGGTGGATAAACTCCTCGTATCTGAAATGCAAGGGGAGGAGGGAGGAGCAATAGGGAGGAGCAGGAGGGAGGAGCAGGAGGGATGAGCAGGCAGGGGGGAGGAAGGAGAGTCAATGTCCACGGAATATAACTTTTGTTTCATGTTGTTTGTTTTTAGCTGCCATGTTTGTAAAAGGGAACTTACTTTCTCTGTGCAGCAAATGCAATGATGTCGGCTTGTACGGAGTTGATGAAGTCGGCAATTGGGTCATGAGTGTAAGTCAACTGTACACATATACACACACCACACACACACAGAGGACAAGTCAGTATCATAAAGAGGTAGGTTAGAAGTGAACAGTCCTTATCTTTGCAGTACCTCAACACTTTTATTATCTGTCTAATTAGTTACAACTTTCTAAGTTATAAAATACCTGCTTGTGACAAAGAAACTTTGAAAACTTAAATCTTAAGGTTTGAGGTTTATAAGTTGTGACTGCCTCATTCACAATGCAGTTGGATCAGGATACACACCAGATACACTTCACTTGTATTTGAGTGTGTGTATCATTGGAAAGCAAAATTATTATTAAAACCTGCTTTCAACTATAACACCATAGAGGTCTGAATCACATGACTAGATAGCAAGGTCACATGACCACCAAATCGCCTTCAATATACTCCAAGATGATGATGACAATGGTAGTGAGTGGTGATAGTGTGCATGCGTGTGTGTGTGCATGTGTATGTGCATGTATGTGTGTGTGTGCAGCCCCACCAGTCCACCCAGTTGTGATTGGGTACCTGGCATTTACTGGGGTGCAAATTCAAGGCCTTTTCTCATGAACAGCAATGGTCCAGGTGGGACTTCGGGTGTCCACACCACTTGCTGTGAAGAAAGGCCTGTTCTCCTGCGAGTTCCTAGCCCAGCTCCAGGAGCTTTGCTTGCACAGCTCACAGTGCCTGCTTAGTGCACAGGCATCCTGGCTCTGCCAGGTGCGCGTGACCGCCTAGCGGCAGCAAGAGAATTTACATTTACATTTTGTGTGTGTGTGTGTGTGTGTGTGTGTCCTTGGCTCAGGGCCTGAGGTCCTAGAGTTCAAGCCCCACTCTCGCAATTTTTCCATCTAGTTTTTCCATCTGCCTCCCACCAGCCCCACCAGTCCACCCAGCTGGCATTTGCTGGGGTGCAAATTCAAGGCCTTTTCTCATGAAACAGCAATGGTCCAGGTGGGACTTCAGTGCCCACACCACTTGCTGTGAGGAAAGGCCTTTCTCCTGCGAGTTCTTAGCCTGGCTCCAGGAGCTTTGCTTGCACAGCTCATAGTACCTGCTTAGTGCACAGGCATCCTGGCTCTGCCAGGTGCGCGTGACCGCCTAGCAGCAGCTAGAGAATTTGCATTTTGCATTTGCATTTTGTGTGTGTGCATGTGTATGTGTGTGTGCATGTGTATGTGTGTGTGTGTGTGTGACTCACCATCCTCTCCACATCAGACAGCTGGAAGAATATCATGAGTTTGACGGTCAAGATGCTGATGTCACTCGTCCTCACATCTCGCACCATCACGTACAGGTGAGATGGCACATGCCTCAACTGGATGAACTTGTTCTTACTAGGAATATGGCGACCCGGATTATTTCTGTCCGAGCCATGCCATACAAACTCGTGCAGCCTAAGGGACAAGGGAGTGGCGTGTACGTGCGTGCGTGCATATGCGTGCACTATCATGAATGAACAAGTTTCTCTTACAAATAGCTCTCACAAACACATACAAACACACACCTTCCTAAACATACATACACACACCGACATATATGCTTTTCTCCCTTCCCTCTACTTCACACACACACACACACACACACACACACACACAGTATTCTTTAAAAAAACTCAAATTTGGGAATCAATCCTTATCACTTGTCGTTTCATGATTATTGATCAATTATCATTATTCGTTTCCCAACAGATCTGAGTCAAATGTCATCAATCAAGAGGAAGGAAAACAGGCAACAGTCATTAAAAACAACATTGAGCTTATCAATAAAATGAAGAGTTACTGCTGTTTGATCGCAGTGTCATAATATATATCATATTAAGCCGTCATTTATTTTTTATATGTAAAGTAGGCATTGTACTTCCTTTTAAAAAATATTGAACCCGTATGGGCAGGTTGCATTTTTTTTTTAATTGTCTGAAAACGGAGATCGAGAATTTTTTTTGACACACACAAAACCTTCTGTAAGATGGACTGGTTCCGGTTCATTTTCAGGCTTTTAGAATTTTATTTTGTTTGTTATAAGGCTATAGCTACCTACTTTATATGCTAGCTGTCTGGTTGTGGATTTTTGCAGTTGCTTTGCGGTAGAAATCCAAAAATCAAATTCGAATTCTAAATGTTGCCCGAAACTAGTGTTGAAGAAAGTTGGCGTCAAAAGGGTTAAGAGAGTTCATTGTTTCAAATGTTATTAACATAATCCCAGCTGTGAAATGTTATAATACAACACTTTAAAGAGCCACTTGGCGGGCATGTGAATCACTCAATACATACGTTTTTTTTGACAGGAGGTATATTTGTGTAACTTTTGTGGTAATGCATTTTCCTTTGCTACCATAATTAATTTTTCCCGTTACTGTCCTTTCTTGAAATTATGGTTTCCTTAAAAATTGCTCCAAAGTATTTGCTGATACTGTTGTTTCAAGATGAACTTCTGGTATATTGTTACAGCACAAGGAGTTAACTGTCTAAGTATCAATGAGTTAACAGTTTACCCTTTTTTAATAGATAGTAAAAATGAACATTGTGAGTGCAGTATTGGGCCAGTTGTGGTAGGGGGCAAATATCTAGTGCTAGTGGGGGAAAACCCTTTACAGTGAGCCTCTAGTAGTGAACTCTCTAAAGAGCAAATTACCTTAATTTAGTAAGCTTTCTTCTTGCCCCCTCTAATAGAAAATGTATTGCTTATCACCTCTTAACGCAAACAACCTTTTATTTGTAAACTGAAAGCCCTGGTCCCAAATTGTTCCTAGTTGTTGGAGGTTTTAGCGTAACTACTATAATTCCACTCCCTACCATTCATAAGCACTGGGCATGAACAAGGTTGGCCCTTGTACAATTCTGCGGTCTATGACTCCCTCCAGCTGCTTGTATACCACTATCATGTGATTAGCATCGATCTTGATACAGTTCTTCACAGTCACAGAGTCCAACTCCAGTCTGTTCATGAACAGTTCTATTGGCCTGGATACACATGTGCACGGCATGTACAAGAATGAGAATAGGAATGCAGTTTCACATGGAGACATCCTTATACTGGGAACCATTTCATACATACATACATATATACATACATACATACAAACATACATACATACATATATACATACATACATATATACATACATGTTTTATTCAGTTAAATTGATAAAACTTAATTTTACTTCTTTGCAAGCTTCTTGTTCCCCTTTCTTCCCTTTTTCCCTCCTTACTGACTTTTTTCGTGTGTCACATGTAGCACTGACCTTCAACATGTCTTACAATAGAATTTCAATGGACATGTAAATACTACAGTAGAACTTCAATTATACTTCAGAATGCTCTGTCTCACATATCAATGTGTATGACCTAGTTTCCTAACTTTGACAGCTAGTATTCGTAGTTTCAATTTTTTGCATCTATTTAACCGTATGCGATGACATCATACTTCCTGCCCTATAAAAGGAATCTACGCGCCTCACTCCTCGACCTTTTTCCTAGCTCGCAATTGCGTTGTACTATGGTGTTTTTTCTCTTTCTAACGGTGATGGAAGATTCTACGTTATCGGGCGGTAACTCCGCCGACAATGAAGTTCTGTCTCTGCTGAGAGACCTACGGCGCGACATGCAAAGCATGGGCGATCGCGTGGCTTCCCTGGAAGGCCAGCCGCGGCCACAAAGTGGCCATGACGCCGACGGGGAAGGCCAACAACGGCCACAAGGTGGCCACAGTTTAGACGACGCTGAAGACGGCCGCCGGTCGTGGGAACAAAGTTCCCCATACGGGGGCTCTGCTGGGCAGAGTAGCTTACACGTGGCCGATGGCTCGGACCACGCCCACAGGGCGGGTACCGGTCACGAAAGCTCCACCCTCCTCATGGACGAAGAAGATTGCGGCGACGACGTGAACGTTATGTACGCCACCGTCCCGGTATGGCCGGATGAGGAGGAGGGGGAGGATGACACCTCGAACAAGGGGACCAAACTTTTCAAGGTCTCGGACAAGACGGCAAAGTTTTTTACCTCTGCCTTCACTACTGTCACCCCTAACGCTACTAGGAGGCAGTGGAAAGACAAGTTTGGGGCCCCCAACACTACTGCCACTGCCTGCCCAAGTATGGACAAAGTCCTCAAGTCCCGTCTGTCTGCTGGGACAAAGTCCCAGGATAGACAACTGGCCAAACACCAGGCCCTCATGCTGGATGTGGTTGGGCCTATGACCAAAATCCTGGAGGAGGCGGCTAGTGGCCAACTAACTCCAAAACTGGCAGTGGAGGCGGCTCAGTCAGCCTTGAAACTCCTGGGCAATGCCCATTCTCACGCTAATCGTGAGCGCCGCAGGAACGCCTTGGGGAATATGAACCCCAGGCTAACTGACATGGCCGAAGATGACCGCATTTTCAAGTATGCGGGCACCTCCCTCTTTGGCGAGGGCTTTAGCAAGAAGGCCAAAGAGAGTGAGGAGCTGAAGTGCCTCAACCAGGCGGGTTTGGGAGGAAAATCTTCCAGACCTCCAAAGACGAACTTTTTTCGAGAAGGCCGCCCCACCACTTTCGCGCCCTGTGGGCGTGGCCAATTCTTCGACAGAGGGCGCCGGTTCCAAAGGAGCCACCCATACTCCCGCCAGCCAAGCTGGAAGCCAGGGTCGGAACGACTCAAAAAGAACTGAACTCTTATCAGTATCAATGCACACAACATACATAGCAGACACAGATCTGCCGATTGTCACCACACTCCTTATAAAGGAAAATTATTTACCCAACCTTATGCAATCCCAAATAGTAACAAAGTTACTGGAGATGGGCGTAAGCCACAGGGCAGAATCAGTGGCAATGAAACACAGCTCCATGGCAGGGAGACTAGTGCTATTCTTGAGAAACTGGGAAGTGGTATCAGGGGACCCATGGGTATTACAGACTGTCCAGGGGTATACATTAGACCTGGTAAGCCAACCAACCCAGACAAAAGCCCCGAAGGAGCTGTCCTTCAATCACATGGAGTCAGCCTCACTTTCAGAGGAGGTGACGTTAATGCTCAAGAAGAAGGCCATAATAGAAATTCCCACTCAACAGGAGGCCAAAGGCTTCACCTCTCAACTTTTCAGCGTCCCCAAAAAAGATGGGGGAACAAGGCCTATAATCAATCTCAAGGCACTGAACCTCTTTGTGCACAACGTGCACTTCAAAATGGAGGGCATACACATGCTAAAGGATGTTCTGAAGAAAGGAGATTGGATGACAAAGATAGACCTCAAAGATGCATATTTCATGATACCTGTGGCACCCAACCACAGACGCCTGCTCCGGTTCGGGTGGCAGAACTTACCAGTTCACCTGTCTACCCTTCGGCCTGTCCTCAGCACCATGGGTATTCACCAAAATTACCAAACCCATCATGACCACACTGAGGTCTTTAGGCCTGAGAATGATCATCTATATAGACGACATTCTCCTGATGGCGGAGACCAGGTCTCAAGCTCAGGCCCACACGGCAGGCCTGATTTTCCTCCTGGAAAACCTGGGGTTCATAATCAACCAGAAAAAGTCAATTGTGGACCCTACCCGGGAGATAGATTTCCTAGGGTTTACTGTACACTCCCAAACTATGGAGATCAAGGTGCCAGGGGAAAAAATTCGCCACCTGAAGCTAGAAGCGCAGAGAATAGTACGCTTGGGGGATGGCCTGAGGGCTATAGACCTATCCCGTCTGCTGGGGAAGCTGAACCATGCAGCACTTGCCATTCCCCCAGCCCCCCTGTTTTACAGACACTTGCAAACGTGCCTTCAGACAGCACTGGAGACAACGGGAGAACAAGACTATATGAGCAAAGCTCATCTGACACTGGAAGCAAAGGAGGAGCTATCCTGGTGGGGGCAACACCTTACCAAATGGAATGGTCGTTGCCTAATGCAAAGAGACCCAGACCTGATAATAATGACGGACGCCTCCAATATAGGCTGGGGTGCGGAATGTCAGGGGGAGAGGACAGGGGGTCCCTGGTCAAGGACGGAAGCCACTCTGCACATAAATTGCCTGGAGCTGCTGGCAGCAATGCTGGCGGTCAAATGCTTTGCCAGGGACCAACCAGGTACACTGATTCATTTAAGGATGGACAGCTCGACTGCCCTAACGTACATAAACAGGCGTGGGGGCACAGTTTCCCCACAACTGAATCACACGACCAGGGAACTGTGGATGTGGTGCCTGGATCGAGACATCAGCCTACAGGCATTCCATCTAGCTGGTTCGCTAAATGTGATAGCAGACGAGGAATCTCGTGTGATGAAAGACAGGACAGACTGGATGCTCAATCCCCAGATTTTCAACCTGATCAATCGGGTGGGCCCTGGGACCTCTGGAGGTGGACCTGTTCGCCTCGCGGCTAACTCACCAACTCCAGCATTATGTGAGCTGGAGGCCAGACCCAGGTGCTATGGCAATAGATGCATTCAACATGAACTGGACAAAGTTCCAGGGGTATGCCAACCCGCCTTGGAACCTAGTTGGGAGGGTACTGACACAAGTCAGAGAGCAGAGAGCTCAGATAACCCTAGTGGCTCCAACCTGGAAGTCGCAACCTTGGTACCCAGTACTACTGGGAATGCTAATACGGGAGCCACTCATGCTCCAGAGGAACCACGAGACAATAATACCGACGCACAGCGTCAACCAACCTCATATGACTCCTCAACTGGCCGCATGGAGTGTCTCCGGAATAGATTCCGCAGTAAAAAGCTTTCAGAGGAGGCTACAAGGCTACTCCTCTCATCCTGGCGGCAGAAGACAAACAAGTCATATGACTCATTGTTCAAAAAGTGGCTATGCTGGTGTGATCAAAGGGATATTGATCCGTTTCAGGAGATATAACAGGCGTGGTTAACTTCCTAGCACATCTTTATGAGGAAGGATACCAATACAGATCCCTGAATTCATACAGATCAGCTATTTCATCAGTACATGAAAAAGTTGATGGATATGTGGTTGGCCAACACCCTCTTGTCACACGTCTGATTAAGGGGGCCTTCCACCAGAGACCCCCCCAGCCTAGATATGCTGAGACGTGGGATGTGGCTAAAGTTACTGCACACATTAATTCTATGGGCGAGAATGTCACCCTCTCTATTAATGATCTCACCCTAAAAACAGTTGCCCTGCTAGCTCTCACCAGACCGTCAAGATCTGCAGACTTGGCAAAACTAAGTAGAGTACACTGTAAGTACTCACCTGAAGGTGTGACCTTTGCCCCAATTGCCTTGGCAAAGCAGTCTAGACAGGGCAAGCCACTTACGGACTTCTTCTTTGCTAGATTCCCTGAGAACAAAAACCTGTGCCCAGTGGAAGCTGTGCAGGCAGGCATATACTGACAAAACAAAAAACAGGTGTGCAGGAGAGACCCAGCAAATGCTTTTTCTAGCACTAATCAAACCTCACAATGCGGTAACCCCATCCACCATAGCAAGGTGGATCAAACTCCTACTATCCAAAGCAGGCATTGACACTAATATATTTAAAGCTCACTCAGTGCGAGGTGCGGCAACATCAGCTGCAGCTAGTGCTGGGGTAACAATGGGAGATATCTTGAGTGCTGCTGACTGGAGCACTGACACAGTGTTTAAAAAGTTTTATTATAGGCCTCAAAGAAGCCAAGCCTTTGGTGCAGCAGTGTTCAGTCATGAAAGCAATACTACAAAGTCACATTGATATGTGAGACAGAGCATTCTGAAGTATAATTACAGAATGGCTCAGACCACGAAGTGGTTGCCAGCTATTCTGGATTATATGAAGAATGTGATGTCGAACATATCAACATCCCTCCCATCCCAAACCCATAATGCATAGTGTCAGGTGAATATATATATATACATAATAATAATAATAATACTAAATTGTAAACAATGACATCGTCTGCTCGCTAGATCAAAGGTCGAGGAGTGAGGCGCGTAGATTCCTTTTATAGGGCAGGAAGTATGACGTCATCGCATACGGTTAAATAGATGCAAAAAATTGAAACTACGAATACTAGCTGTCAAAGTTAGGAAACTAGGTCATACACATTGATATGTTCGACGTCACATTCTTCATATAATCCAGAATAGCTGGCAACCACTTCGTGGTCTGAGCCATTCTGTAATTATCTGAACATCCAAAATCTAATAGTAGCACGTGCAGACATGAAAAATTGCTTGACCACGCCCCTTCATCAGTGCTTGATAATATGTGACCGGTTTTGGGAAAATCGGCCTAAACGCGGCATCTAAAGTTTTCTAATTTATTCTACCAGTAGGCTGCACGGGGCCTTGGGATGCCATTTTCCTAATTTGGAAGCTGTAGCACAAGCGTCTTCGCCCTACGCACTACAACACTTCAGTATTTTTGCTAAACTTATTATTGCTGATTTCGAAAAAACGCCGGGTAAAGGCGTTGCTAAGGTCAGGGGGCGTGCCTTGTGTCCGTATACTATTACTGCGTGTCTCCGGGACACTATGGAATAAACCGGTTACAGGCGGATTGAAAGAAGTCTAAAAGGCTTAATGCAGGGCTCCTTAAGAAACTATGATGGCGACAATTGCGTGAGTACGTGAATTATGTAGAATAGTAAGTGAATTAGTTAGCTACAGTTTTCCCCCCGCTGTTAGTGAAAAGCGCGCCAATAATTTCTTAGCAACTCTCCGTACACGAGTGCAACCGGCTAGTGTTTCTAGCCTCCTAGTGTGAGTTCTAGAGCACGACCAGAGCTTACAACTGCGTCATCAGCTAGAGCTAACTGGTGTCTATCCATGTCTGCCATAAAAAAAATTTCGAAAAAAATCGACCCTTAAGGCTTTACCCGGGGATACTGAAAAAAATTGTTTGCCGCGTTTAGGCCGATTTTCCCAAAACCGGTCACATATTTTTTCTATAGTGTTCAGTTGTCTAACATTTCAGCTATCCAAACACCTCCTGGTCCCAACATGTTCAGATAATTGAAGTCCTACTGTACAAGTTAAGTTTTTGGAGCAGTTAAAAAAGATGTAAACATTTGTTTATACCAAATACACTATCAGGGGATTTTTGCTTGAATCAAACGTGGGGTCAAATTGTTTGGAAATTTCATGAGGTTTCTATTTCCTTGAAATAGATAAAAAAAAAATTTGTATCTCATAATAATTTCCAGGGAGGACAAAACCATTTTCAAGGAGGAGGGAGAGGGAATGCCCCCTGGAACCTAGAAAGGCCTAAATATTCCTGACACTATAAAGATACCTGGGCCGGGGTGGGGGAGCTGTTATTGTATTGTATGTTCCAATTGGCAAATGAGATACTTTCAAGTTGGGTAAGTTGGGAATAGTTCATATACAGTTTGGTAGATGGCTTATTTCCACGATACAAGGCACACAAATGGAGAAGAGTTGAAGTGTGTGACTCCTGTCATTTTCCTCTTAATTAAGTCATTCCAGGTAATTTTAGCTCCATGGAATAGATAAAAAGTCGCAATAAACTTTCATGTAATGATATCACACTTTTTACTTCATGTCATGTGCTTTGCCTGAGCATTTTACACTACAGACTATAGAGTTAGAACTGCAGAGAGGAAGATACAGAGTGACTTGTCACTTGACCAGTTTTTTAAATTTATTTAAACAACTGATACACTTGTAATTGGTAAAGTATCAATAAATGTGCCGATAGTCCGTGCTGTGTAAATTTCTAGTACGATATCGTTCGCTTGGCTAGCTCCCTCATCAGCGCACCACTAATCTTACGTAAATTGTTTCATTACTATAGTGAACTATTTTACGGCATCCTAATAGTTTTATATTTACACATACATGCATGAAATATATGAAATTCTTTGGTAGCTGCAGAAAACATTCAGTTTTGACGTTGTAATGCAAAACAGTCAACATCAATCAATTCAACCAATACCCAGTGCTAGAAATGGTTAGTATACTGCCTACAGCTTGCAGAGTAGACTGTATCTTCTAAGTGTAAATTGGTGTTATAACATTGTCGGGTAGGTCAAGAGTTAATCACACACACACACACTCACATTAGCTAACTGTTTATCTAAGCTCCTCTTGTAGCTTGTACCAAAACTTACCCTTGCTTGTGCTCCTTAACTCCATTTCTGTGACTTATAACCAGGTATTGGTCCTGACTGGCCTCAAAGCGCGGCATGTACTCCATCTTCCAGCGAGACCTCAGATAGAACTGTATTCAAGTATTCGTACAAACAAGCATTCGTATTTACAGCTAAAGGATGGCTTAGCTCCGAACGCAAACTTACCCGAAGAGGTCCGCTGATAGGCCTGCCAGAACCTTGCCTGTTAAAGAGGAGGATCTGCTCATTTTCTTTTATAACTTTGAATCCCATGCTGGATGATAAGATGTTAGCTAAGGCTCGGTTGCAACAACAACCGGCTTCAGCAATGTTGATAGGGTGTGGTTTGATAATGGGCGTGGCGACCTTTACAGCTCATTATGAGCTATAGTGGGAGTTACCCATTAACACTTGTCTGTGCTCAGCTGATTGATACAAATTTGAACTAACTGTTCACATCAAATTAAGTATGAAGATAGTCACAACACTTTGATGAGCTAACTTGACAAGAGACCAGACATTTAGTTTCACTGCAGTAATTGACATGTCAATGGCTAATTCTCTGATTATATATAATAATAATATGAAATACAAATGATTCATAGATGCATTTTTGATAAAACTATGTGCCAGATACAATACCAGAATGATAATACTATGATAAAAAAAAAGACAAAACAAACAAACAAACAAAAAAGAAAAAAAGAGACCAGTTCTGTAAAACATGTCTATGACCAATGTTATGTTCCTTTTCTTGAGGTGAGCCAAAGTGAAGATATGCAATAAATACGTATAATTACTTATATCCATTTCACTTTTTCTAACATTTGTGACAATTGTCTGATGATACAAGAGAAATCTTTAGCAAAGGTCATGGGGTTCAAGGTTGGTAACTCTGCTTCAGGTAAGCTGTAATTCTTACAGTTTCCATCATCCAGAAGACTGGTCAATAGATCACCCACTCTGTCTTGTTCAGCTGGCAAGAAAACAAATTCAGTAATATAAGATTATGTTTTCCAGTCCTCAATTTATTGTTATAAATTCATATTAAAAAAGTAATAGCAATTTTTTTTCAGTTCTAACAGCCAATATGTGCTTAATTAAAACTTAATCAACGAATAAATAAAACCACAGCAAGTACACAAACAAAACAACAAGCAACAACACAACAAAAAAAGAAATAACCAATTAAGAAGTGGAATATAAAAATACCCATGTCTAAACATCAATGTGATCTGATATTTCATTTCTGTACAAACAAAAAATATTGAGACCTACCTTCAGAGAGGTGTGGCCTATTGAGACACTGGCACCACTCCTCTCGCACCTTCTCAATTGCACCAACTTCCTCTGCCTCCACTACTTCCTTCTCTTGTTCATTTCCTTCCAAGATGGCCATACTTTCAGAAGTCTGGTTCATCGCTGGCACAACCAGAGCCAATGCAATCTGAATGCCTTCCTGAACGTTGCTGCTATCAAACTTCCTGTACGCTAGGCTGCTTACTTCCTGCAGGCATTTAGCCCTGAGGCACCTAAGGAGAAGCAGGTGGGAGGTTCTCAGAGAGAGAACAGCTGAATGGGAATCTACGATAGTCTTGTGCTGCTGGAAAGCTTTCAGACACATCAATAGGGCTTTGGGAAAACTACAAGAAAGTCAAGATTATTACTATGATTATTAAAGATTCTTTTCATTCGCATAAAAAATATTTGCTAGAGGCAAGTTATTGACAAGATTTCATATCTAGAATAGGAGTGGACGATATCAGATTTTAAAAATAT
>WLWD01006333.1_pt1 | contig 95613 bp, 65 predicted proteins | sample 6712731 | NCBI WGS metagenome assembly WLWD01 (sample SAMN12718690, study PRJNA576275) | sponge metagenome | isolation source: marine sponge | host: Mycale hentscheli | place: New Zealand: South Island, Marlborough, Capsize Point | collected 2014-11-01
TGGGAGATTGAACCTTGAGTGTACCCCACTCTCTCTGACTTGATGCGTGTGCATGCAAACATGCTTTCTTTCTTTCTTTTTTTTAAAGTATTAAAAAAATTGTAAAATTATTTAATCAAGTTTTTTTTCAAAATAAGAAGCATTAAAAATTATTTAATCAAAAGCATTAAAATTTATTTAATCAAGTTAAGATTTTTTATTCACGTCGAGGCCTCTTCACTCTGTTACACTTTGTCTTGGTGTAAACCAACACTGGTACATTCCTGTTTCAAGGATATAATATTCAGCAGTACTCCATCCTTGGGGACGTAAGATATTGAGCAGCTCGTCACGATCCAATGCATTCCATTGATCATAGTATTCTTCAAATATCAAGATGAATCGTTGGCCAACCGGGGAAGATAGGAGGAGATTGATGATGTTGCTAAAACATCCATTGCAGGGGGATAAGTAGGTGTACAAGAGCAGGAATGGTAATTGTTAGACACCAAACTCTTTCGCTTTGTTTACCACGGCACTTTCTGCGTGTTTTTTTCTCTTTCTCAGCACTGGCGATGTAATCAAGCCGTCCGAAATCACTGCTTCTTCACTTGAAGACAGATGGCAATCTGGATCTAGTTTGGGAGGAGTTTTGTAGCAGAAGACTGCAAACTGCTGTCGTGTAAAGTAGTCTCTTTCTTCTAATTCTTTTTCATGAAATTTTACAAAAAAATTTTTTACATCAGGGAGTGTTTCTTGAAGGAAATTTTCGATCATGTTGTGTTAAATTGTAGCTACCTTAAACCATAATATTTCGGCTTGTTGGGCCTTCTAGTGGTGAATGAATAAAACTCAGAAGAGATGATTGATATATACCCTGAACTTGTTTGTGTGTGTGTGATGATTGGTGTTGACCTGTGAACAGAACTTGTTTGTGTATGTGTGATGAATTGGTGTTGATTGACCTGTGTATAGCTCAGTCTGACAACCAAGTCAGCTCTGCTGGAATGACAATGCTCACCCCTAATGTCAGAGAAAGATAAAGAAAAAGAATTAGAAAGAAGAGAATTAAAGATAAGATGGAGTCAGAGAAGGCTAAATGAACAGGATACACACATGATGGCAGGTTTTCCGAGCGCCTGACATGATGTCTAGCGTTGTGCTCCCTGAGCAGCCTATCCCACCCTGCACGAACCGCAATTTGCAGGCACCCCCCTACCGGGAATCTGCCTAGTATCCTCGAGCTGAGACTTTCCTGCTTCACTTCCCCTCTTTCATTTTATTTTCTATTCTATTTATTTATTTATTTGTTTTTATTCTTTTTATCTTTAACTAATCTATTTATTCATTAATTAATTTATTTTTAAGCCTCATCTATGACATTATCTCTCTGTTATTACTACATTATTCTAACCTAATTGGTGTGGCCAAGCAAGAGCATTCTAGAAAGTTTGTCATTTTGCTGGATCTCCACCTGACTATATCTTCATGTTATGACTGTCCCTGGTCAGCCCTTTTATATAGACTGCCAACAGGATCACAAGAAAGGAAAACTGACCAATCATGAAAGTACAAGCATTCACACAAACTATAAATAATTGTAACAAGTAACCTAGGCACCTAAAAAAAGTACATAAAATACAGCTGCTACTGCAGGTAAAAAGTACATAAAATACAGCTGCTACTGCAGGTAAAAAAGTACATAAAATACAGCTGCTACTGCAACTATTGAAACTAACATACAAACATACATACAGAATAAATGTCTGGCAATAAGTTATTACTGTTGTGGGTTGTGGTTTGAGAATTCATCTTCTAGGTAGATGTCCCAAGGTTGTCTTGAAAGAACATCAGCATTACCATTAGTACTGGCCTGTGAGTAGAAAGCTGGTGGCAATTCAACTCCATTTCTGATCACTGACAAGCATCCTCCGATACCAACTGTTGAGGCATCTGTCTGCATGGTTAACTTCTTTTATGCAGACAGGCATCTACTGTTTTCATTGCACAGCTATATTGATACCTGATTGGTCTGAGAAATGATTTTATAGCTAGCTAGTGTTCGCACCTTTGGTTCTTTATTCTCATTGAACTTGTGTGAAGTGATTCAACTTGTGGTCCATCCCATCTTATGGAGGAGTATCAGCAGACTTTCACTTACTGAAGGTTGGTACAGGGTGTCTCAATGCATCTGGTTTTTATTTTCCAATTTACTCATACAATTAAACCAGTGAGTAAATAAATAATTTTGACAACAATTTTGGAGGTGTAAAATGGGACTATCGCTGTGGTTTGTTTTATTTATGTATTTGCTCATTGCTGGCTGGTTATAGTTAGCACTGAGTAACAACCCACAAAGATGCTTATCTTTAACACATGTGGTTGACCTTTGCCCAGTATAGAGTGATGCTGTGGCATGCTTTGGTTGCTCATTGGAATGAGAATGAATGTGAAAAGGTCATTATTGGATGGTATTCAATTAGAAATGGCATAACTTGATCCAAAATTAGCTAGTAATGATGTGATGTACCTTTGCAACCTAAAAGTGCTAAGTTCATGAATATATTTATGAGCATACCAGAAAAGTTCCCTAGTGGTAACAATTAACCAATTAACGGAAATGTTTCTATGGGTGAACCAGGCCCTGATGTTCAGCAGTACTCCATTCTTGGTTGGATAGGATATTGAGTAGCTCTGTATAGTCCAATGCTTTGTTTTTATCATATTGTTCTTCAAATATCAAGCTGAATTGTTGGCCAACCTTGGAAGATGCAAGGAGATTCTTGATTTTGCCACAACATCCTTTACAGGGAGAATAGGTGTACAACAGCAGCAATGGTGGTAAGGTCTTCACTGCTTTGTTTGTTTTGATTGCTACAACACTTTCTGCTATGTTTACTATGGCACTTTTCTCTTTGTCAGCACTGTTGATGTAATCAAGCCTTCCGAAATCACTGCTGCTTCACTTGAAAACAGGAGGCAATCTGGATTTAGTCTGGGAGGAGTTCTGTAGCAGAGGACTACAAACTGCTTTGGTTAAAGTCTCTTTTTCCTAATAATTCTGTATTGTGAAATTTTAAAAAAGTTAAAATTTCATTCATGTCCCTGAAGATGGATAGGGCTGGGCAGCCTTATATAAGCTGGCACTTCAACACCTGGTCAATGTTACGTTATGTAATATACTTCACTTCCTGTCGGGTGATCTTTCATGGGGGGAGGGGGGGGGGGCATTTACCCCTTCCATCCCATCACCTGCTAGGCTAGAGAGGGGTTTTGTCTCACATGATAATAATTTAGCAAGAGCATTCTAGAAAGTACTGCTGTGATTCACTAGCAATGCTGTAATTATCTTTATATATACACAACAGATACCAATTATAATAAGCTTAATATTTTATCTTGTCAGTAAATACAGTTGTCAGAAGGCTTGGTTACAAGTGTCTATGCTTAGAAGCAAAGAAGCATTCCCTCTCTAATGTCTACCTCATCTATTGCGTTCCTACCAGGAGTGATGGGGAAAATTCGCTTTTAGAGTCATAGGAAACCTTACGCCAGATGCGTAGATATTCACAAGTTTTCTACTAAATTTGTGTATTTATAATAATAGCAAATTTTCTTGGTTCTAACAGCCAATATATGTTTAATTAAACTTAACCTGACATTATGACTTGTTTCTTCTCGTGTTATTGTAGGATATTTCGCTGGGTCTCCAGCTGACTATATCTTCATGTTATTCTTCAACGCCATAGTCCTAGTCATTGCTGGGCTCATCCTTAACGTCGTCTTCTTAAGCTCTGCCCTCATATTCTCCGTGCTGTATGTGTGGTGCCAGATTAACCGTGATGTGATAGTCTCGTTTTGGTTCGGAGTTCAAGTGAAGGTAATGAAATGATATGAGTAGATGGTGGGTATGTTGAGTGGAAGTTGGTAAGGTGTGTCCAATAGTTTGGAATGAAGAGCATCGGTTGTATTTGAGAATAGTAAGGTATTACAGTAGAACCTCCGAACTGAGAACAATGTGGGACCAGGCTGTTAGCTAACAAATCAGAGATTGTTTGCTTTTGGAGTTTGTTTTTTTTGTTGTTGTTGTTGTTGTTGTTTTGCCTCCACATTTGTTACATTGTATTATTTACGAATTCTTTAGAGCTGCAAAATGTATAAGTTACACCACGATGTGGAGGTTGGTATGGGATTTACACAACCGAGGGCCCTCGGTTGTGTAAATCCCATACCTACTGAACGTGGAGTGGTGCAACTGACTTGTACCCATGGCTCTAGGCTATAGGAAATGCACAAAGACTTATGATTGGATGGTTTACCTATCAATCTCCTAGCAGGTGGGTATGAAATATATTCACCGCGAATTGATGAATCTGATTGGACGGTTTGAATGTACCATGGTACAGGTATATTTGTATGTTTCTCCATTAAATGCCAGCCTAGCTTCTACTGAAAAAGTTTTTTTTAGAATGTTGAAGGTTTAACAAGAGTAAGTGAACAGAAGAAGAGCTGGTGGTTATGGACTTCTGAAGTGTGTTGTGACTAACTAAAATAACTTGATCTAATTATTGTTCAGAGCTAGAGACATTTATTATGGGATGCAGTGACCGTGACATTAGAGGAGGTGTGGTCTTATTTGATATTGGGATGTTTGCCTTACATTTCAAAAGTCCTTTGAGGGAGCTGATAGGGTTCATTATTTAGAAATTGTTATAGGATGTACATTTTCTACTGGGGTTGGCAGTGGGCAAGTGGGAAGAGGTGATTTGCTTGTTAGAGAGCTCACTATCAGAGGTTCCACTATATTGGTTCTTTGGAAGTGCTTGAGAAGTTGGTAAGGTGTGTCTGATAGTGTGTGTTGAGATGTGTATTATATAATTATCATGTTTGTGTGATGAGGATTGTTTGTCTGCTGTGTTCGTTGTGTTGTTCTACAGGCCATGTACTTTCCCTGGGTCCTCTTCTTCTTCTTTTTCATTCTGGGATCAGAGTAAGTGACAATGACATGTGGTGTAAGAATGTTCCACTCGTTCACTCTCGTCTTTCACCTCCCTCCCTCTCCTCCGTACATGGAGCAAGTATTTATGCCTACAAACCCCTTATTATCACGTTTGTGTGTGTGTGTGTGTGTGTGTAGTTGGGTGAGCATGATAATGGGTATAGTCATCGGCCATCTTTACTTCTTCCTCAAGATGCGCTACCCGCAAGAATTTGGAGGTTACAGGTTCTTGGAAACGCCACAATTTCTGTAAGCACTTGCATTCGTTCTCAAATCTGTGGGAATTCAACTTTTTTTGTTTTCCTCTAGGTATCGATGGTTTCCAAGTGAAACACACCGAGTGGGAGGATTCGGTCAGCCACCGTCAAACCGAAGAAGACCAGCAGGTGGTGATGATCAGGGAGGCCATCGCTGGGGGACGGGGCAGCATTTGGGAAACTGATCGTCTCCATAGCTACCATCTTTTCACACTTTTGTGGTGTGTACATGGTTATTCCAGTTTTTATCTTTTATTATAACAAAAGAAAATTACATTGGACTCTCCCATGTGTGTGTGAGTGTGTAGTGTTCATGATCAGCAGAAATATCACGAGTCTGCTGTTTGCGAATGCTGGCATAAGCATAATATGGTTAATTAGATGAGTGAAATTCTGTGGTGTTCAATGAACAAGCTACTATGTACTGCTCGTGTGCGAGTACATGTTCATAGTTTTCACATTGGGTTATTATGCCCCCCAAGGTTATACAAGTGTTATTGCACAAGAAACTCGTTACGTTATACAGGTGATGAGGGAAAATGACATCTTCTTTACCTTGACACATTTTGCCTAAAATACGAAACACTAGTGGTACAAACAGTCGATAGTGAAGTCAGCTGTTGCGTTTACTATTGTTGTAATCAAGAGGATTAGTAAATGGCATAACTTCAATATCTCTTTCCTATTTCACACCCCCCCAGACTAGTCCAAATTGCATACCAGGACAGCTTGTAATACAACTTGTTCCAGTTCATCAATAGTTAGTGTAAAAAGGTCTGCTCTGCAGGCCATTTTGAACCCACATAATGAAATCAATAACTAACAGGTGCAATAATATGTAATAATAAAGAAGTGAGTTGACAAATGGAAGCTTCTTGTCCTCCAGTGAATGAATGAGAGGTAGCAGTCTCAGGGTCACTCATGCATGACACTAGTGGAGTTTTCACTGACACGTGGGAGTGGTCTGCACAGTGTGGAGACTCCCGTGGTAAACTGGGACTTCTCTAATAGGGACATCCTTGTTCTGCTTTCTGACCATTCTGATCACGCCTCCTCCCTCCTCGTTATCGCCAGTTGCAGCCTCTTAGTGTCAAGTGTGAATCCACAGACCACTGCTTGTTGGTAATGTCAAGTACCTCAACAGACTAGAGATGGCTAGTAGAGAATTGTTGTCACAAATTCCTCCAGAGAGACATCCCGATGAGAAGATGTCTACAGAAGGGTCTGTGAGTGTAGACCCTTCATGGAGAATGTAGCATCCATTCCTCTACCAGTTAAGACCCCCCACCCTCACTGACACGTGTAGTAGAATACTAGCGTAGCTACACAGTCTCCCATAGTACACAGAGACTTCACTGCAAGGAAAACCCTCCTACTTCATCTCTGATTGCTCTGGTTAAAGACTTGGGGAAACTCTCACCGGGTAATTAAGACACGAGGCCAACTCAACTAGCACAAACTCTGACCCAAGACTCCCGAGACCGGTGAGCACGTCACCTTTAAGTGCGCTTGGAGAGAGCAGCACATACGGAGTCCAGGTAAGGGTTCGAGCTAGATGAATTGGTCTCCGTGACCCACCTCCGCGAGAGTTCCTTCAGTCCGTGATCAGAATGGTCAGAGAGAGCATAACAAGGATGTCCCTATTAGAGAAGTCTCAGTTTACCACGGGAGTCTCCACACTGTGCAGATATTCTAGCCCCACTCCCATGTGTCAGTGAAAACACAAGATTTTGACTGGAAGAGGAATGGATGTCACATTCTCCAGAAAGCCATCGACACTCCTATCGAATCCCTCCATCACTGGGGGAGATGGCAGACTGAAATCGTGCAGGAAACACAGACTAAGGAATTGTGTCATGAGACAATGTACGAGTCTTGCCACAAGTTGATGTCCTTGTAGATGGACAGTCACAGTCTCTCTAACCCTTCTGTTTTCCAGCAGCAACTCATCCATACATTCAACGGCACTGGAGATATGCCCGCATTCCACCTGGAATAGATACAATCTGATGATTCCTACCTTACTTACTGCTACCTTCTACTCATTTCAATAAAGAACATGTACTTTGAAATACCCATCATCCGTTCTAGCCCCCCTCACTCTTTATTTACCCAACCTGTAATAAAGCAAGCTTTGCCTTGCATGGTATGGTCTACATAGAGTACTCGCCGAGAACATCCGCCATTTCTCACCAACAGGTGACAAAAGAATACCAATTAGTTCGGCAATAGTGGGCTACGCTACACGTTTATTATGAAGCAGGATTGGACTAGTAAGAGATAGGGGAACGGGCGTCGTAGTGACAAAATTAGTTCGCTCAACTGACCTGAGGAGAACCACAAAAGGTCAGATTTAAGCGCTGAGATTATTCTACCAACATAAAACCAACTACTTAATAACTGAGCAAGACATTTCAAAGACTTACTTCAAACGTATACAATCTATTAGAGGCTCTCCCGCTGAAGAAACATCGCCTAGACTTAGAATCGAATGAAGACCACCACGCCATTTTTTTTTGTCACACCCAGTAAACCACTAATACGGTAAGGGTGGTAGGGTCGCCACAAGAAGTGTGCGCGCGCAACTCGATTGACCACGAAGAGAAAATGGGTGGGAGCAACAGCTAAAGAATTTTTTTTTTTTAATTTTAGTATTCATTAACCAACAACAACAAAATAGATTTGATAAATGATAATATGGGCATGATATAAAAAATGAATGTTGAGAAAGAGAAGTTGAGTTATCTGAGCTAGCTGAAGTCTTTCGGCAATTTCTGCAAAATGCTGCGCACCTCACCGAGGTAGACCAGTGTTGTTGATTTAGCACTCCCATCACCACGGCAACCAGAGACCATCACATCCATTACACAAATCACAGAATCTCCAAGATCTCTAGCCTACACACACGTGTGTGTGTGTGTGTGGGGGGGGGGGGGGGGGGGGGGGGGGGGGGGGGGGGGGGGTGTAAACATGCACAGAACATAATATATTATACATACAGTATATTAGTAGCACATGTAACAAAGTACAGAAGTTGACAACAGTCTGTCTGTCTTTAGGCCTAAAAGCAGACTACAGCAGCCTTGGGGAAGTTTACTCAGTTATGTAAATGGCAAGTACACTATGACTTTTAGAGTACTGTTAATAGACGTGAGAAACTTACTGCACTTCTTTGCCATTTAATTCATTAACAATTCTAACAATACAGATTGCTACAGAATCAAATAAAATACTGTTATACCCACACAAGGAAACTGGTCACTGCCACTGATATAATCAATAAAACTTACTAACAACAAAACAAACAACAACAACATCAACACATTTACAAACATGGAAATTTATAATTGTCATTCTGGATAAGTCATAGGCAGTGGCAACAACCCCTTACCAGTTTGATGACAGTATGACTGACAGGAGCTGGTAGTTCTGATACTAGATCATCAACACGAGAGCTGAGACTCTTGACATTCCTTACCAGAGAGTCTTGCAGATCTGTATCATTAATGCCACCACACACCATCTCACTACACACCTCCTTCACTTGCAGCACGCACAACTACACACAAACACACCAATACAATTAATCTAAGCAAAGCCACTAGGGCGGCAAAAGAATGGTAAATTGGCAAGTTACAAAGTGTTAACGTATTATTCACAGCAAGCACAAAAAAAAAAAAAAAAAAAAAAAACAGTAAAAGAGACAAGGGACTAGAATTAGTAGACTCAACGAGACGAGACTATGAAGCCAAACTGGATGGGCCACATCTCATCTATAGAGTAAGTGGAGCTTTCTTTTATCGTTGTATTCTTTGAACAAGAGTCTTGGGTACAGATCTATTTATAGTTGGAGAGCAACTTTCTATGACATTTGTTTGTAAATTAAAAGGTGTTAACAATTATGTAACCTAGGTTCTTTCATGGAATTATATCCAGGCTGGCTCATTCGCTTGCCTATAGTAGCCACACCCAGGTGAATCATTTGATGGGCACTAAAGTACAGCTAACATTAGTCACTGTAAAGAGTACAGTACCCAGAGCGCTGTTTGAAAATGTCTTAAAACCTGTCAGAACTCCAAACTCAACTCAACTCCCATGTGATCTACAGCCAGTGCTACTATCCTTGATGCACAACATTGAAAAAAATATCCAATCACAATCCATACAAGTGGACATAATAAATTCAGACATACATGCATATACCTCACCTCAACCAAGCGCAGACATGGCTGTACAGCCACTCTGTCTGCCTCACTCCAACACTTCTCTCCAAGAGTCACTCTATCCACCATATTGGACAGGTCATCTTCCTCCTCACTATCTCCTGCTTCATTGCTACCATCTTCCTCTTCTCCCTGTCTACTCTCTAGCTATAAGAAATGAAAGAAAGAATTTGATTAAAATGAGTCGCAGAGAAGATAAGGAAAACAACAACACACCACAAAACAACAACAACAACAAATAACTTAAGCACATCACACAATCTAACAAACAACCTTCTTTATTAAAACAAATAAAGGGAAACAAATCTACCAACCAAACACCTTCCCAACCAACTTACCTCGTCAGATTCTTTCTTTGCATCTTGGAGGATATGCAGAACTGACATCAGCTCCTTAGCAGCAGCCATTTTGTTGCTCTTGGAGATATTCCGAGTTGCTTCACAACTTCCCCAAACAGAACCTGTTCCTCGCAACTGACCATGGCGACTGTGAATAAGTGAATAGGTAAAGGGTCATCTAACATGTGAGCTCCACTGAATAACTAATGTTTGTTGACAGTTGCAGTGACTACTTATAGTAGTTATTGACACAGCAGTTGTTTCCATACACGCACACACACACAAACTATAGTAGACCATCCAACTGTGAACTCGCTAACGAGCAAATCACTTCATTTCAGAGGCTCTCTACTGTACTAGGTTGTAAAGCTCTGCTGAAGAAGTGTGCATATATCAAGTAAAAGGAACTTTTGCTTTAAAAAAAAAAAAAGGGGGGGGGTAAAGGATCGTCAAAATCAGCCATCTACTTTTAGAAGTTGTTTCTACCTGGAGTATCCATCTTTGATAATGCTCTTAATGAGTGCACTGGCTGTCTTGAGTATCCTCAGAACATTAGACTTCACCTCCAACATCAGAGTCTCTCCTAAGTACATAGAAACTGCAAATAAAAACTCCTCCAATATATCTCCACAAATGAAGTCATCATAATGAGGAAATTAAGAGCAACTATAATTATTACACTGATTGCTGCCAAAAACAAGTCTAATGATACACATAACACTAATCTGATAGGCTAAAGGTTACACAGAGCCACAATAATATTATGATAGAAATGCACACACCATATGATCGATTAATGCCTATGCATACAAATTACAACCAAAGGCAGATATTTGTAACGGAAAAAGCTGAATTTCTAGCCAATAATGTACCAAATTGTCCTAGTAATTGAGTTAATATCCATTACAACAATAGCAGTCCGTCACAATTATGAAAGCAGGTCAATACAACAGGCAGTGCAAGGTCACAAATGTATTTTACACAATGTTTAATGGGCACAACACCCACACTCCAAACTCTTACCCAGAGACACAGAGTTAAGTTGGTAAAGTATCGTCACCAAACGGAGTGTAGCCTGCTCAAGTTGCCTGGACAGAAGTCCACACTCTTCCGCAGATGGAGGTGGCGGTTTAGAGAACATAAGAGCTAGCTTAGTGCATTCCTTGGATACTGCATCAGCCGCTACAGCTATTCCAGCGTAAAATTCACAGCCAAGAGGAGGCGTGGCTATGTTAGGTGTGGCCTTCCCGTCTAATATATATAATCTTTAAAATAACAACGTCAAAAGTCAGACAGAAAACGTTTACCTTTGATCTGGCGTTGTAAAATATCGAAATTTTCCTGAACACTTTCCAATCGATCGCGAAGAAGGCTAGAAATCCTAGTATTTCGTACCGCCATTATTAGCGGTTGGGTAAAGGGTCTGGCTACGCCAGACTATATTATCGCACGAAAGTTTTCACACGTGGATTACGGAAACTCAGCGAGTGCATTATTTAAACGTCACCGAATTAAAGCAATGTTGTATAATTGTTGTTGATTTACAGCGCCGCTGTCATGGCGACTGTTGTTGTCCGAGTCGGCCCTAACGGTGAGGAATATACAAAAACTAGATCACAAAAAATAGATCCCCTTCGCTCAGTCATTAAAAATGTCTCGAGCGGCGATCTGGAAAACTTGAAGGAGATCTCGGACAATTCTGAACAACTTTTGACCCTGTTTAAAGAAAGACTTGCGGCTTCCCGAGTCCCTAAGGAACGATCCCCACTGATTGCTGCAATATTGAATGATCATTTCGAAGTATTCTCGTACCTCTTGAACAACTTTCCCTGCAACGTTGAGCAAGAAACGTCAGCTGTGATAGGTGGAGGGTACCCAGTCGATGGAGCTTCACCTCTTTGGACTGCATCAACTCTGGGAAGGCTGGAATTTGTGAAGCTTCTGGTGAGCAAAGGTGCAGATATTGAGCACACCACAGACTCTAAGTCTAGTCCCTTGAGAGGAGCAGCTTTTGATGGCCACTGCAATGTGTGTGAGTTTCTGATTGGTCAGGGAGCAGATATAAACAAGTGCAATGAATTGGGGCAAAGCCCTCTTAGCATTGCAGCTGCAATGCAAAGGATAGATTGTGTGGAGCTCCTCATCAAGAAAGGTGCAGACATCAACCACAAGGGCCATAATGGAGACACGCCCCTACATGTAGGCGTGGAGTCAGGTTTGGTGGAGATTGCCAAGTTATTGGTGGATGCAGGAGCAAAAAATGACCCTAATGATGTGGGATTCACACCTGCCATTCTGGCCTGTTGCTATGGTCACAAAGATATCATGATGTACTTAGACCATACCTTTACGTTCTCAGCCAATGAAAAATACGACTGCCTCTGCCTGCTTGCCGCCAAGGAAGTATTGATTAGCAATGTATCAGAAGCAGAAGAATACATGACAAAGGCTATAGAAATTAGAAACTTGAACCCAGAGAAATTCTCCGATATGCCTGCTGCCAATCCAATATATGATAACATCCAGGAGCCAGCATCTCTGAAAGACCTCCATTTTATTTTCAGCAACGAGACCAGGATGTTCTTTGTCAGTTCCATCTACTGCGAGAGGATCCTTGGGCAAGTTCACCCCACCACTGCCTTCTACATCCGCACTTGTGGCAACATGGCGCTAGCAGATGACCGTTATGTGAAGTGTATTGATCTATGGCATCGGTCTCTGGAGTTTGATAATGCAGCGAGGATGGCGTATGAGTTGCAGATCACTGAGGACCTTCTCTCTACTGTCAGAGGTTTTTTCATCATGTGTAATGAGGGTTTCATTCCGCCCATCCAGCCATACTTTCATTGGGGGTTGAAGGAGTTCCGCATGGCCCATGAAAGCAAGATACCCGAAGTAGCAGTGGTGAGTTGTTTGTTCCGAATGCTGGCCGTGTGGATCATGATCGTGGATCACATCAAGGAGCCCGTCAAAGTGGAGTCTGAGTGGGAGCTCATCCGGAGTGCCACGGACGAGCTCATTGAAGCCATGTGTGGCTGTCAGACGGAGGTGCTCGTAGCATGCCTGCAGAACTTACCGCCAGAGCATAGCTATGGTGTGGGCCAGGACATCTTAAAAATGGACATTCCTCTAGATAGGGCCATAGCCACAATTCTAGACAGGGGGTGCCCCCTCCACTGTGAGGACAAATACGGGAATTTCCCCCTCCATTTGGCAGTCAAGCTTCAGGACGTAAATGCAGTCAGTTGTGTACGAATGCTTCTGGACTACGGCGCTCACTATGATGCTGTTAATTACAAAGGTGAGACACCAATGGATTTGGCTAAAGGAAGGAGTGACATCGAGCACGAGATAACCCGTGCCTCCTTCTCTCACCTGTCTCTGAAGTGCTTGGCATCTCGTGTAATTGTGAGACATGGTCTGCACCGTACAGGTATGCTCCCACCTAGGTTCATTGAGTCTAGGTGCTTAGAGTTTGTGGCCTGGCACGAAGGGGATGCAGAGGTGGACAGTGACCATGAAGACATCAATATATTCTGCAGTTGAGCACAAATGGGGAGACATGGCACTTGCGTATATCTAGAATTGCCTCTTTGCATTGTGCTGTCCTTAGTTCTTTTCTTTCACATTCTCTCATGTTCTGTTGCTTAGCATTTATTTCAGTCTTCAACGACAAATTTCATTTACTTACCAATTCTTTTGCATGATGCATATTCACTGTTGCTTTACATACAATTTGAATCTAGATTTATTGACTGTAAAAAATGAGACAACAGCTAAATTTAGTCATCATCATTTTTGTGCCATATAGACTTTTAATTATTTCTTATACATAGCTTTGGCTTACATTTATTTTAGCTATTCAGCTTTAATTTCAATTAAATTTGGTAATAGTTATTAAGTTCACAATGGAACTGGAGTCTAATATTAACAGTTATTATTCTATCTTGGATAATATTATTCACTATAATGAAGATGGTTGTCTCAGCACCACTGTGTACAGGAAACTAACAGACAAATATTTGTCTTTGGAGTCCCATCACCCATTGAAACACAAGAAAGCTGTGGCTACTACTCTTTTTCATAGAGCAAAGAAGATCTGCAGTTTTCCATCAAGACAGAACCAAAGAGGAAGAACAAGGCACTCAAGCTTCAAGACAAAATGGATATCCATTGCTATGATTGGAAAGATTTCAAAACAGGTGAGCTCCTTCACTGCAAGAGATAGCGACATGGAGGTTTGACCAACCAGCTGCAACCATCATAATATCATACAATGTACATACATCAAATTGATTGGAACAATGCTGGAGTGATAGACAGCCAACAGAATTTGATTTAGAGAGGCTTGCTTGAATCATCGTGGTACATAAGAACAACCAGAAACACAACAACGAACAGGGAGAACGGATCACTTCCTGAATATAAAATGTTCTGACCATCTAAAGGCCTAAGGACAAATAAAAATAAATGTTTCATAATAGCATCATAACTTAGGACATTCAGGCCACCCAGTATCTTTTGAATGACTATGGATACAGCTCTAAAACTTTGATATCCTTCTCCCTGGCCATGGAAAAGGTGTTTGTACACAGTGGGTGGAGTTTGAATTATTCCAGCCGGAATTGTCATTACTCCAGGGATAATGACACTCATATTCTGCAGGAATGAACTTCAGTCCAGCAGGACTATATCTAGCCCAACCCTAGACTCCATCCACTCCTACATAAACACATTATACATACTTATTAGGGGCCATAGAAAACAATATCAAAGTTTCAGAGCTTTAGCTGAATCATTCAAGAGCTAAGGGGTCTTAGCAATCAGACCCTGTAGTCATAGTCTAGTTTTTGTACCATTCAACTGATGATGGCCACTGTATATAGAATGGTTGAAATGTCTATTTGCTATTAAATTATTTTAGACTAGTGATTTTGATTGAAAAGGAAAATATGAGTACACCAAATCACACAGGAATATTTTGATTAAATTTTAGTTTTAGTTGTTTTAACGACTTAAATTTTAGTATTTGACTTCATTAGTTTGTTATAATTTTGATTTAAATTTAGTTTCAGTTGTTGTTTTGATTTCAGTATACCTTAGGTACCGTACATAAATACTTCATATGTACAAATTGCAGTCTCCAAACTATGAAACTCACCAAGTTTGTCCAAAATAACTGAGAAAAAAAAAAGTTAATCCATATGCAGGTCTTAATAAAAAGCAATTTCACACACAAGTGAAAAAAACAACATATTATAAAAGTACATGATGTGGTGGGAAAAAACAACACATTTTAATTCACACCTTATAAAAGTACATGATGTGGTGGGAAAATCTTAAAACAACATACGTGATGAGTAAAGATAAAGATGTCTTCATGTCTGTACCAAGTCTGGAGCCATGTTTGGAAATGGACAACAAATGCAAAAATTCTAGCCGGTTGCACTGTATGATACTTACCTATTATTCGATTTTCTACAATTGTCGACTACTTACCAACTAAACATTTTAACACTCAACAACGTTAGGTAAAGGGATTTCTTTGCGTAGACAACAGTAGTAACGCTATTTAAACGATACCGAACACGCCCCAATTTAAGAAATATTGTAAATGTTGTTGTTTGGTAATAATGGTCAGGCCAGTGCCATTCACGTTGTGGCGATAGAAGCTACCCCGTTTCTTCGCAATTATGGCGACTGTTAACGGGGGAGTAGGACCAGATAGGGAGGAATATCGAGGTGTACCTAACCGTTCTGGCATTAAAAAAATCAGATCTCGAAAAGTAGACCCCTTGAATTTGGTCATTAAACAAATTTCTAGCGGCAATTTGGAAGACCTTAAGAAGATCTTAGATCACTCCGAACGACTTTTGACCCTGTTTAAAGAAAGACTTACGGCTCCCCGAGTCCCTAAGGAACGATCCCCATTGATTGCTGCAATATTGAATGATCATTTCGAAGTATTCTCGTACCTCTTGAACAACTTTCCCTGCAACGTTGAGCAAGAAACGTCAGCTGTGATAGGTGGAGGGTACCCAGTCGATGGAGCTTCACCTCTTTGGACTGCATCAACTCTGGGAAGGCTGGAATTTGTGAAGCTTCTGGTGAGCAAAGGTGCAGATATTGAGCACACCACAGACTCTAAGTCTAGTCCCTTGAGAGGAGCAGCTTTTGATGGCCACTGCAATGTGTGTGAGTTTCTGATTGGTCAGGGAGCGGATATAGATAAGCCCAATCAAGTAGGGCAGAGCCCCCTAACCATTGCTGCTGCCATGCAAAAGAAGGAATGTGTGGAGCTCCTCATAAAGAAAGGTGCGGACGTCAACCACAAGGGCCATAATGGAGACACGCCCCTACATGTAAGTGTGGAGTCGGGTGTGGTGGAGATTGCTAAGTTGTTGGTGGATGCAGGAGCGAAAAATGACCCTAACGATGTGGGATTCACACCTGCCATTCTGGCCTGTTGCTATGGTCACAAAGATGTCATGATGTACTTAGAGCAAACCTTCACGTTCTCGGTCAACGAGAAATATGACTGCTTTTGCCTGCTTGCCGCCAAAGAAGTGCTGGCCAGTAATGTATCAAAAGCAGAAGAATACGTTACAAAGGCTATAGAAATTAGAAACTTGAACCCAGAGAAATTCTCCGACATGCCTGCTGCCAATCCAATATATGATAATATCCAGGAGCCGGCGTCTCTGGAAGACCTCCAGTTTATTTTCAGCAATGAGACCAGAATGTTCTTTGTCAGCTCCATCTACTGCGAGAGGATCCTTGGGCAAGTTCACCCCACCACTGCCTTCTACATCCGCATCAGCGGTGACATGGTGCTAGCAGATGACCGTTATGCAAAGTGTATTGATTTATGGCATCGATCTCTGGAGTTTGACAATGCAGCGAGGATGGCGTACGAGTTGCAGATCACTGAGGACCTTCTGTTTGCTGTCAGAGGTTTTTCCATCATGTGCAACGAGGGTTTCATTCCTCCCATCCAGCCACACTTTCGTTGGGGGTTGAAGGAGTTCCGAATGGCCCACGAAAGCAAGATACCCGAAGTAGCAGTGGTGAGTTGTTTGTTCCGGATGCTGGCTGTGTGGATCATGGTTGTCGATCACATCGAGGAGCCGGTCAAGGTGGAGTCTGAGTGGGAGCTCATCCGGAGTGCCGTGGACGAGCTCATTGAAGCCATGTGTGGCCGTCAGACGGAGGTGCTTGTAGCATGCCTGCAGAACTTGCCACCAGAGCATAGCAGTGGCGCAGGCAAGGATATAGTGAAGATGAACATTCCTCTAGATAGGGTCATAGCCACACTTCTAGACAGGGGGTGCCCCCTCCATTGTGAGGACGAACACGGGAATTTCCCCCTCCACTTGGCAGTCAATCTTCAGGACAAAAATGCAGTCAGCTGCGTGCGCATGCTTCTGGACTACGGTGCTCACTACGATGCCGTTAATTACAAAGGCGAGACTGCGCTGAGCTTGGCCAAGGAAAGGAGCGACATGCAGCACGAGATGGCCCGTGCCTCTGTCTCTCGCTTGTCTCTGCAGTGTCTGGCGTCCCGTGTGGTCGTACAGCACGGACTGCATCACTTGGGAATGCTCCCACCGAGGTGCTTGGAGTTTGTGGCGTGGCACGAAGGGGACACCAAGGGGGAGAGTGACCACGATGAGAACCCGTTCATGGTGCCTTGTGTGAAGGTGAGTGCTCCTGGACAGAGCAATTTCGTGGACATAATGCCGCAGTTGAATGGTTTGAACTCGAATTACAAGCACGGGGAGACGTGACATGACCCACTTGTGGTATCTTTTGTATTGTGCTGTCCTCACTCCTTTTCTTTCTCATACTCCTCACACCATTGCTGTTCTGCGAGTGCTTCCCTCATTTCAAGTGATGCCTAGTATTTATGATAGTTTTTAACAGCAGATTTCATTTGATTGAATTGATACTTGACATGTGAACTGCTCATGTGATGCACCTTCTGCTCATGTGATGCACATTAGTTGTAGTTGTAGTGTTGGGAATTTGAACTTGAAACTTTCGTTCTTGAACTAGTTGGGTCATAGTTAGGCGTTTAGCTACTAAATCATAAGCTAATTAAATTTACTGGCTAAATCACTATGGTAACACATGGCAGTCAACAACAACTGAATGTAGAGAATCACTTGGTTTCAAACTCTTAAGTTCATTATGGAATTGAAACTAGATTAGGGCTAAATTTTAGTTTAATTAACCCAAGCAGTGACTGACTTATTCCAAAATTATCAATAGCTGCCCAAAGGAAGTCCATAATTGTAGCACTTGGCTATTGTGGGTTAATTGGACTATAGGAGACACCCATAGAAATGGGTAGAAAGATGGACAGTAAGGTGTAGCCTACTTTCTTTCAAAACAACTGGGGGTTGAGGCAAAGCCTAACCCCAACCCTGTTCCTTGTCATTGGTGGTACCCATCTTATGACAAAAGAGAGGTTTAATTGGGATGGGACATCCCATGAGAATATACCCATGAATCAATTGATTGTGTTGCTAGACAACAGTGTTCAGGGGAAAAAATGTAATTAATTTTTATAATATAAATGTTTCCCCCCTCTCTCTCTCTCCTCCCCCCCCCCCCCCCCCCCCCCCCCCCCACACCCCCCCCCCCCCCCTCTCATTTTCTTTTTAAATTTGTTTCAAAGAACTTCAATTCCTCTTATATTAATATATTTCTATATTTCTTCTCATCAGTGCCTGGTTGTCATGATAAAGTCAACTAACAGTACAAGAGTAGTACACAGTATATTGTTTATACAGGGTATCTGTGTCACACACACACACACCCCAACAAAAAAGAAAGAAGAAAAAGCCACAATCAAAACAATGTGCATGTAAAAAAGCTAAAATTCTAGACCATCAGATTGTTGGTTTTTAGACTTCAATTTAGCAGAAACTATCTCCAGTTAATATTTTTTGGACACATTTAACATAACAGTTTTATCAAAACAACAACAACAAAAAATAATAATAATAAAAAAGAAGAGACAAAATTTCTCAATAAATATTGCACACAATAATGTAGCATGGGTTTGAAATAAATAATGATTGTGAACAAAATGTCTAAATGTTGGAGTGGGTGTGGTCATCTCATTCAAGTAGGCGTGGTCATCAGCAAGTCTGGTAAGAGGTTGTGATATATCAATGCCACCATACTGGCAGAGTGTTCTGCACTTTTCTTACTCTTGCTCCTGTGAAATCACGTTATTAAAAAATAATTATAGTCCTTGGGGAAACAGAATGACACAATTCATATATCATATAGAGTCTAAAGGTGAAATCACATATAATGCTCACCAAATAATCACCTTCATGCTCTAATATGACTAACCATAAGAATCGCTGTTTTAGCACATAGCACATCTCAATCATAAGCACCCGACCAGCTTATTAGCACATGTACCCTGAGCCTTAACATACTCCTGTGTAATGACCAAAATATTCAAGTAGCAAAGGTCCACACTATAGATCTGTCAGTCAGTTGGTTCACCTTTCACACTATCATCTGCTTAACCCACAATTCATACACAGTTTCAACCACATTAATTAACAGAGAAGAAATTATTTCAACGATTTTAAAAAATGTTATATTTTTAGTTGTGTCATTGAAGAATGTGACACATGGTCTAAATGTCAGCTTATCTGTGTGTGAGCCATGCCTGTGAGCCATGCCTGTGAGCCATGCCTTAATGAAGCTGGGGAAAGCACACACTCACACACAAATGCAAAATCTCTTGCAACCTGCTAAAGGTTTGTGCACCTGGCAGAGCCAGGATGCCTGTGCACTAAGCAGGCACTGTGAGCCGCGCAAGCAAAGCTCCTGAGCCGGGCTAGGAACTCACAGGAGAATGGGCCTTTCCTCACAGCAAGTGGTGTGGGCACCCTAGTCCCTCCTGGACCATTGCTGTTGCATGAGAAAAGGCCTTGAATTTGCACCCAGCCCCAATCACAGCTGGGTGGACTGGTGGGAGCATATGGAAAACTAGATGAAAAAATTACCAGAGTTTACACCACACACGCGCACGCACACACACGCTGACTGACTGACTGACTGACTACATCTCTTCAACGACACAAGACTAGGCACTGTACGTTGTACAAACTTCTTAGATGTAATTGTAAACATAAGGTCCACATTTTGTACTGGTAACAATTGCCTAATAGTATTTCAGATTCGTGTGGCCTATACGTAAACGTGGAGTAATTGTGTTACTTTCAAGTCCTTAATTGATCCTTTAAAAAACGTACAGTAACGTTGAAGAAAACCTTTCACCATTGAATGTCACAGTAGCCCTGAAATATTTCTCCGCCTCCACAACCTGAAACAAACAGTTCAATCAGAGAATTTAACTCCTGGAGATTACGGTAATCCACTGGCCTACCACTTCAAAAGTGGGCAAAGGACATCTCATTCTCTTGGCCTCTCTAAGCAACTGGCTTTTGGGAGTGTCTGTGGAATTATATTGGTGACTGCAATAAACAACAACAACAACAACAACAACAACAACACATTGTGTGTTAATGAAGATAGTTTGAACACTATGATGATCAATAAACACTTACATTTAATGTGTCCAAATCTGCTGTGCACAGTACATACTAGCTCATTTGGAAGAATATGCTCTAACATTTAACTTCATTTTTTTGAAAAGTTTTTACAAAGTGTCCTTTACCCATTATCAGAAATGAATTAATCACATTACGGCAGTGTGATTTAGTCGCTTGACTAGATTAGACGTACAGTCACAGAAAACAACGACATTTATTAAATGGAATAAAGACAGCAATAGGATGAACAGCCAGTGCTCCCACTAAAGGCATCACACTTCTACAGCATTCCTATTTATACCATGGTATGCTAAGTTAAAACTGTCCAATCAGATTGCTCAATTTGCTGTGAATACATTTCATACCCACCTCCTAGGAGGTGAACAAGTAAACCGTCCAATCAAAATTAGTTGTAGTGCATTTCCTATGTGTAGCCTAGAGCCATGGTACAAGTCGGTTGCACCCCTCTGTTTGTCGGTTGGTATGGGATTTACACTATCCTCAGGCTTTCGGCCATCAGTTGCGTAAATCCCGTACCAACCTCCACATTGTGGTGTAACCAATACATAATATATATAAGATACTTAAAAATTAAAAAAAAGTTACCTCAATATACAACTTTGTTACACATCATGACTACATAGGTTGGTAATTAACGCTCATCATTTTTACAACCCTCTGCCGTCAGTACCTGTTATATTTTACATCCAATTGATGCACACCATCCTCAGTCAGCTCCATCTCCATTTTGCTTTTCTTGCTGGACGAGCCTCCAACCATAACTCCTTCTAGATCTCTCTTCTTCTGATGAGGAAGACATGACACCTTCTCTTCTCTCTTCCTGAGCATGACTTCATATTCTCCTCTTAGATTGAAACAGTCACTGGATGAAGAAAATAAATTCAGTTTTCTCATCACTTCACAGGATCGAATATTGAATGCTGTTTAATTTTTGTGATAGTATTTTTTGCTGACATGTTAAATGAAGAGCAAAAAAAGAAAGTGTGTTGCATTCCTCCTATAACCACTTACTGCTCTCATGACTACGGGCTATGCCAGCGGCTAAATGCAGAAACAGGCTGCTCTAGTGAGTTATTTCGTCCAATCTTGCAGAGCAAGTTTGCCAAAAGCAAATTACCCACTCACTAAAAAGTGTTTTCCCCATGGAAACACATAACACTGCATTCCTAAGTAACTATCAAATAGTAAATTCACATGTACACAAAGTCACGTTCTCAGAAGGAATCAAAATTCATCTTCCCGGAGCTACTTGGGTCATTTTATCACTATCAGATATAAAGAGGACTTGGTAGACTACTAATTAGCGATGGCAAAGTATGTAAACTCACTCACAATCACTACAATTTTAATGGTTTTCAATCATCTTGGAATTGAATAGCTTCCAAGTGCTCTAAAAAGCACCATTGTTAGCATCTATTGGATATCTTATTGAAGTGCTCTTTCTTCTGACTAACCCCTAGCCCCTAGCTCAAGCCTCTCACCCACTTCACCCACTGACCTGATCTCCAGCAAACTGCTGGCTCTAGTGGTGCCTATGGCGATGTCTCGCCACTTCTGGTTGACCACACCCACTTTGGTATACTCCTTCAACATCATGTTTGTGGTGTATTTGACCATGGAGACCAGTTCGTCGTGGATGAGAGCAGTGTGAACATACTCTGTGGCTACATCAGTGACAGGCAAAACACCTTCTTTTCTAAATAACACACACACACACACACACACACACACAGCTGCTTATAGAGAGGGAACAAATGTTAAATCAGCTTCTGAGGCTGAATTTTTTTCTCTTCACAACTCCTGCTATTGAGGTGTCACCACAGAGTGACACACCCCCTCTTCATGACCTGATGTTAGTGAAGCTATGCTTGATTCTGATTCTTTAGCGTACACATTACAACTCTCCTCTCTTCAGCAATAACTGAGTGACTAATAACTTGTTTAGCCATAAACATTAAAACAAAAACAAAGAAGTTAACAAAGAAACAACAACAAAAAACAAAAAAGATATTGTAAAGCCATGTCATTCCACCCACCTGAAAATGGATGGATTTAGTTGAGCAGCACGCGCCACCATCACTGACGAGCACCCTGAGTAGGTCACATGACATTGATCACCATTATGCAGTGTCATTGTCTAAATGTACTTCACGCACCAGTGGCCTCTCTGAAAGCAACCACATCTTCATAGCTACTCATCTTCAGCGATCCTCCACTATAAAGAATATTAATTAAATATCAATCTCTCAAGCACCTATTTGCCACTTGACATTTCATCATAACCACACTTTACCTAATAACCTCAATCTCGTACTTTGTCCTTTAAAGAATCCTTGACCACTAATCAGACCAACAATTTGACACACATATTTAATAACCCAACCCAGTCCTCTAATCCACTCTAGTCATTCTTTACTAAAACCTACACACCATTTGTCCACACCTTACCCACTGTGTTGAAACTACCACATACTTGGCGATGACGGGAATTGAAACAGACTGCGCTACTTCTTTAACGAGATCATCATGACATGGCATTGCAGGCCTTTCCTCCTTGTACCTGGACACACCCCCAACATGTCACCATGACTAGCCCTACCCCCAGCAGCCTCACCTGCCATGTACACCCATGGCACTCACTCCGGTGCTATCAATTACTTTAGCAAGTCGTACGGTATCCTCTCGCGAAGGCAGAAGTCGGATCTTACAAGTGACAGGTTTTTTAACACCTTTAACGAGGGTCGTCAAGATGGCGTGCACTTTCTCAGGGTTGTGGAGAAGTGCAGCTCCCATACCTCCCTAAATAAAAATAAAATTCCATGTAATTCAACAGCAATGGAAGTTATTTGAAAATCAATGGAAAAACCTCCTCCTCCTACCCCCCCCCCCCCCCCAACACACGCACACACACACACACACAGGCATAGTCAGAGCTGTATATTCATGGAACCAGTCTCAGTGTGTGACACATACGACAGAAAACTAAAACTAAGACCAGTGGTGTTGCTGTGTAAAGCCTGATACTATAGGACATGTCTTAAGAACTACCACAAATAGCTAAGCAGTGGTATACTATCTGTAATACATCCGATTCTTGTATAGGAGTTAGGCCTCCCTTTGTACCTTGATGGAGAAGTCCTTTGGACAGCCCATGTTGACATCTATACCAGCCACATCTTCTTCTCTGTTGAACAAGAGTAAAAGTGGCTTATGGGTGCAGACGGTGGAAGTTAGTGGATGAGAGAATGACGGGTAGGTGTGTGCACATGTGTATGTGTGTGCATGTGTGTGAGTGTGAAATCTTACACAAGTCTAGCAGTCTGTAGTGCCAAGTCTGGATCAGCCGTACCCTAAGATTGCATACATACATACATACATACATACAGTCACATATACATGCATGCATACATACACACATACGTATGTACATACATATATACACATACACACTTACAACACACATACATACATTACCCATGCACACACATGGCATAACATAATTAAAATTTCCACGGTGTCAGTTTCAAATACAAGTAGGCCACAAACAGAGTTTTGAAACCATTGCATGTAGCCCGTGCTCTCACCATTTGAAACACAACCTTGCCTCGCTCCTCCTCACATGTCCTGAACTGACACATCCCATCTGGAGTGACAAAGTCCACAGTATCTAGTAGAGCTACACACACACACACACACACACACACACACACACATGATGAGGGTAATATAACGATTAGAATAATATGCATCGGGTGAATTGCCAATAACTGGGCAAATAATGTCAAGCGATACCTCATTACTTACTTCTATCACCTAGAACTCATGTTTGCTGATTGTGCACAATAGTCTTTAAAAAAAAAAAAAAGATAATAAAACAACAACTTGATATCACATAATATGGTGGCAGGAATGGAAGACCCTTTACCCATATACCTTGCCGGGACGGAAATATTGCTTTGGATATCCCAGGCAGGCAGAAGGGGAGGAAAAACAACAACAAAACAAAAACAAACAATAGAGGACTAGAGAAGTGCCCTGACAAACACTGGATGAGTTTATGCCACGATCACTTGACCAAGTTGAATTGCAAATAAAATATACACTTTTTCCGACAAAAATACAATTTATCTTCAAAAACTGCGCGAATATTTAGGCCTAATTTTAGTGTAAGAAGGAGGGAGGGTAGGAATACTATGAATACTATAAATGACTAGCTCCAACACATATCAAAACATAGCGCAGCATTCACCTCAGCATAACAAGATACACACAGTGTTGTGTCAGTCTTGTGTCCATAACACACAAGTAAGAATGTGCAGCAAATAAAAACTCCACTAGACTGTACCAACTTCATGTTAATACGAACACAATTTGAATAATCAATAACACTACTATTACATGCATTCATTATACTCTATGAAGCTTGTGCATCAATCAGGAGACTTTCTGTGACAACTCACAATTTTCAATCCTTTTACAGGTAAGCATTTTTCGATCAATATGCTCCTGCAATAAGAACAAGCTGATAAAAAACTTCACGTCCACCTACAGACTTGAGCCCCAACAACTTGCCTCACTGTAAACGATATCAGCTCCATACCTGAGAGCAAGCAAGCGCAGCGGCAACCTACCAGCCCGCACCATTGGAGCTAATATGAGCTTGTTGCTGTAGGTCAACCTCGGAACTGTTGCTACTGAACTACTACCAGCCATAGTTCGCAGTCTGTAGTAGATAACCCTTTACCTAACTTGTTAAACTATAAGCAGGTGAAGGGTTCATGAAAGGCGTACTTTACCCACCCTAACCAATATTCACTATGTTGTCTTTTTCACAATAATTCATAACATGCACAGATAAACTAGACTAAAAACAATCAAATTTGTGATAGTAAAAAAATAGAAATGATTTACAATGATGTGTTGTATCTGATTTTGTGTACATACAATGATTCGTGTGAAGCATATCTACGGACAACTAGAGGCAATGGGTCAGGAGAGAGCCTTTCCCCGGAGCTGTGCAAAGGCTTGGTGGCCACATTTGGAACGAACTGCCAAAATACCTTCAAACGTGCCTGAATAAGTTGGTGCGAAGTACACTGGCAGACGAGCACTCATTCGTGACCTAGAGGAAAGATTAAATATTTGCATCAAAACATAAGAACCATCACATAATATATTCACACAAGCTAACCATGAAGGTATAAAGCCATGAATTTTTAAATGTGATCATTTATTAGTTCCAAATCTTGAATTTTGCATGCTACATAAGTGTTCACCAAAGTACATTAATATTCCCCAATGGAAATTAAACTGTCCCACATAAGAATATACTAGCCCAATGTGTATTAGATCTATTGCTTCCATCCACCAACTGGCAGATCATCCTGTTAATCAGAATGATTCTATCTCTCAAACGAACCCCAAATTGAAGTTCCTATGTGAGACAGAGAATGGCGGAGATGGTTTGATAACTTCTAAAACTTGTCCTTCAGAATCCCTGTTGTTCACAGGGACTTTAATCATAGTTCGAGATCCCACTGTAGTATCTGGGAATTGAATGAAAGTCTTTGACAAGTACACCATCTTCTTAGTACCCACTGCCTTTTTCACTTCTCCACTGTTCTCGTCCTGCGGCTCCAGTAAGTGTCGCTTGGTTTGAGACAACCATTTTGCAACATGACGCTGTTTGTCGGCAGGATTGGGCTTTCCATGAGCGTCCTGCAGAATTTCTACAGGTGCTTGATGTCGAATGGCTGGTCCAGAATCTTCCTCGTTGATTGTAAAGAGATTCGGAGGAGGAAGGACGTGAGAGGTGCTAACGATTGATTCAACAGGTGTGAAGGATGGGATGAGAGGATGTCGAGTTGGAGGCTTAGGTGTGACTAGATCCTGATTGGATGATCCATGCGATGGTTTTGGTGTATCGGTGGTGAGTGCCTTGGGTGAACAGGTCAAGGTGATGTTGGTGAGGACCAGGTGGGTGGAGAAAAATGACTCAATGTTGTCTAATTGGAAGCTCATTAAACTAGAATCTGCAGAGAAGATGAAGATAACAACTATTGAAGACAGCATAGCAATTATAGTTGTATTACTTAGCAACTGGCTATTATATCTATGGAACACTCAGCAGCATCATGATAGCAAGAGAGCTGGTCTAGCAAGCAAGATACAGAATTCAAATAGGTTCCTTAATTCATTTTTTTTTGTCATTGGTTCTCATAAATAGACTCATGTACAAACAAAATAATGTATAGCTGATAAAGTTAGGAATACATACAACCACATAATATGAAAGTTAGACAAGAGAGATGGTTAGTCTGACAAGTAGCGAACAACACTGAGACAACAGACAACAAATAAAAATATTAACCTCTAGGTAAATACAGGAATGATAATTTAATTTCTTGTCTGCACTTTCTTTTTTTTACAAAAAAAGTTCAACAAAAATGTTAATAGATTGACACTTTCTCACCTAAAGGGGTCTGGAAAAAAGCAAAGGAAAAATGTGAAAAAATCTTAGTTTTTGCTTTTTTCCAGACTCCTTTAGGTAAGAAAGTGTCAATCTAGTTTTTATGAAGGGTCAGAACTTGATAAAAATGTTAAGTTTGCCAAATCTTACACATTGTACATACACAAGTAAAAACAAAACAAAAACAACAACAAAACAACAACAATAAAAAAAACAATAAAAAAACAACTCCACCCACCTCCTGACTCTACTTCATCCTGGGAAGGCAAGTCCTTCAAGAACTTTTCAATGGCACCAGAACCACTGCCTTTCCTTCCAGCATCCTCCTCCATAGAAGCCATGAGTTTCTGCCTGATGCACTCATCTCCATTCTGAATGACCAGTCTAGCCAAGGGAACTCCTGACTTCACACAACCTCCCACCTCGGCCTTCATGGGCCGATAATAGAGCGACACTTCCCCGGTACTGTGAGCTGCTATTACCAGGGTTGACGGTGAGACGTGAGCACGACTTTCTGGAAGGGAGGCGTGGCCATCCAGTTCTTGGCACGTCACATGCACAAATGATGCTCGCGGGCCTGAGTTGTACATGAGGACTTTCACCTTCTTGTTATTTGATTGGTGGATGTCCCCAATATCCAATTGATGCCCTCCATCTGGGGAAAATTTGATCCCCCCAACCTCAATTTTGCTGACTCCACCATATCCACATAGTGGAACCTATAACGATGATGGTGATGATGATAATAGCAGTAGTAATAATAATAACAATAATATTATTAATAAAATAATAATCTCATATTATGCTCAGTTACATAAATCTTACACGAAATTTTTTTGAGTGATACTTGTCCAGTATATCCAGTGCAGTCACAAACACAGAAGTGGAAAATGGAAAGAAATTGACTTTGACAACTACTTCATCTTTTGGAAGGAGAATGACTTCATCTTGATCCACCTTGCAGGAACACCAAACACAAAAACATCAACCAACCAAACCAAAGCAAGACTTTTTTCCAGCTCTCACTTGAAATGGTGTGTGTGGATGACGGACGGAGAGCTTGAGGGGAACTGTCACTGAGTGACTATTGTGGATCTGCAACTCCAGCTGCCTACACACACAAAAAAAAAACAACAACAAAAAAACAAAAACAAAAAAAACAGGTAGCAACTAGCTTGTACAAGAAATGAGAATTCTTACTTTGATCCTCCAAGAGCAACTCCACCCCAGAATAGATATCGCCTATTGCATGAAAGTACTCTGCAAACATACGTAGTTAAAAGAAAATAAGTTCATCTATAAAACAATAAATAAATAAAAAAGCAAGCAAGCAATTAAAAATTAACACAACAAAAGTTATATTAAAAGGAAAGTAATAATACAAACAAAACATAAAGACTAAAAAAGTGATTATTATTATTATTATTATCATCATCATTATTATTACACTAACCCTTCTGGAATAGGAGGCTGGCTGATTGCTGTTCCTCTCAGTTTCACATTGAAACTGGGACCTCCTGGTTCTATGAACACTTGAATCAGTGCCTCTGCAATGAGAGGAGCGGTGGGAGGATCAAAGGTCACACTGACCTCAGATTCCTGCAGACACAACAAGCAGCATTAAACATGCAAGTGTGTGTGCACGCGTATGTGTGAGTGTGTTTGTTAGTGTGTTAGAGTACTGACTTCTTGTGGTTCCAAGAGCAGAGAATTCACACCTAGGTAGAAGTGGGAGGGAGTTTTGCCATCAACAGTGAGCCGAGCTGTGACTGGAACATTGCCGGTATTGCGAATAGGAACCACTCTGGTCACAGCATGTCCCACAGTACATGACAGAGTGACAGCCTACAACAGGCAACATGTGTGTGTGCATACATACACACATACATACACTTTAGACTTCAGTTCAGAGGTGACTTAACACTTAGGCTTCAAGCACCTACACAGCTGTGAGCAACTATAGAATACAGAGCTTTCTTAATAAAACAACAACAACAACAAACTATGTACTCAAAACAAACGTAATATGGAATATTCATTATTTACTTCATATGTACATACCTCTAAGGACTTTGGTATAGAGAGCTTGGCTTCTCCCACTGTAGCCTTCAACAAGACTGTCTGTAGTGGACCCAATTTGGAGTCCCTACCTTGCAGGTTGATCTCTAGCCTGCCGCTAATCTCCTTGGGTTGACCTGTGGAAAACTCAAGCCCTACATACACACATACAAATGAACACACACACACACACACACACACACACAAACATGCATACACACAGACTTAGAACACATTAGTAAGTGATGATTAATGTACTTATTGTTGCAGAAAATAAACATTAGTGTTAGGAAAGTAATGTCAATCAGTCTGCATCTTTTGGTCCTAAATACTTTGCCAGCAGATGCTGGAATCTCAGCTAGTGATGGAAAAACTGATACGTGTTCTTGCCAATACTCTAGTAGGCTCACTTTCTCATTTTCACACTCTTCCAGATAAATTCAATCTTGTAGTCCACACTGACAGGAGGCACTTTGATTTTGTCATAATCTTGCACGAATATGTCTTACCCAGTATCAGGGGTTTGGAGAAGAGAATGGTATTACCAATATCTTTAGTTCTGCAGTGCACTTATTTAAAAGCAGCAGAAAATAGCTGCACAATCAAATGATTGAAATGTTTAATTACTTGTTACGTTTGCAGCGGAGCTTACAAGCAAAATGTGCTTCTTAGTGTTTTAATATATGCTTAAAGCACTTATACTTCGAAAATGCCTAACCTTCAAGAACTTGGAAGGCAGTACTTAAAGTCCTTACAAGCACAAGTGCTTAATTAAGTGCTTTCCCCATGTCTGCTATCTGCTATCTTTTCTGACTTCTTAGAACTTTTTTTTAACATCTTCTAACCCTTATATTATTGCTTTCACAGTTGAAATTGAAATTACAGTCACATATTCTGTCTACATAGCCTACAATACAGTAGTAAAAACTGTGTAGTAGCTTACATACTCAGACAGTGTGTATGACAATAATATTGGCCTTATGCACTGTATTTTGCTGTTGGTGAGCATGCTAACTACAAGGAATTATTTAAGTCTGTCCATTTTTAAAGCATCTAACATGAGCTTCTATGTTAATGATTTACTTCATGTAGAACAAATTGCAGAATTGTTGAAGCCAAACGAGTTTCTTTGCTTGGTGAAGGGGAAAAAATGACCTTAGGAATTAAAGCACACCTGCAGGGAATGTCACTTAAGTCTACTGTGTTTTGTTCAGTATGACCACCATAGCAACAGTAAGGAATATCACAAATGCTGCCTTTTTAAATAGAGCTAACTCTGAGAAAGAGAAACAGAAAGAGAACTCAGTAGAACTTTGTATATACATGTATATGAATATGACACTACGACAATTTCCACCAGCTTCTCACCAGACAGGCTACTTTGGAGTGGAGGCTTCAAGGAAATTTCCAAGCTGTGTGGATGAGGGGAACTGCTGGCAGAAGTGCGTCCTGGAAGAGCAAACTTGACAGCATTCAGGTATTGGGAGGAGTGTAGAGTGGTAGGAGGAGGAGGAGGGGAAGAGGAGGCTGAGGAAATGTCTAGGCTTTCTGGTAGTGAATGGAACTTGAAACAGTCCAGTACCAGTGGAGACTGTACCACACATATAGAAATACTACAATGCTTGTGTTTTAACATACTTCAGGAAAGTACATAACTTTTGCAATATTAGGATGAAAAGAAAATTGAAGCCAAAGTATTCACGTAAAAATGTTCAGTACGACAGTTTATTCCAAGTTATACTGACTATCTTACAGATTGATTATCAGGAAGAAAAAAAAAGGACTAAAATGTAATGGCAAATTCCTCCCACTTACATCACTAGTTAAGAGCACTTCTAGCGGCAACTCAACATGACCATGGTTGACGAGCTCTAGTGGGAACTTTACAGAGGAACCAGCAACCATAAGTCCGTAATCCAATACATGCTCTCCTCCCTCAAAGCGAATGCGTTGAGAGCGAACCTCCAGCTGCGGCTGTTCCACTTCAGCTCGCAGGACAAAAGACATTGTGGCAGACATGTTGGAAGGTCTGTTGTCCGACCCCATCATGTAACTGGCAAATACATCTATTTCAGCAATGTATGTGCCAGGGAGGATGGGACTAAAAGTAACCTGAAAACAACAGACAGTATAAAAACTCGCAACAACCTGTATGTAAAAGACTTACTTTGAGTAGTCTTGTTTCATCACGCTCAACATAGATGGTTTGAGGGAAAGTGAAAAGAGACTCTGGCTTGGTAACAGTTTGTCCATCCAGATGCGCATTTCTTACTGCTACAGTGACTTGAAGCCATCGTTCACCACAATTTTTTAGCTGAATGTAGTCTGTTGATGGAATACCAGCACAGCAGATCTCAGAAAACTGATGCTCACCAGCAACCTCTAAACAATGTGTGGGAATCTGCATGGAAGCCAATGAGGCTGCTTCCACAGTGGGCAGTGCAGGAGCTGGATAAGTGAGGTGATCTGACAATTTGGATCTCAGAGGCAGAGACCTGGTGTGGCTGATCGTGTGGGAGGAGAGAAGGTGAGAATCAGTTGATGGGAAGACATGAGCAGAAGCAGTGGGTTGAGTGAACCTGTTAGCAGATGTATACAAGGCAGTGGCAGTATCCACTCGCTGGTTGGTAGACATAAAGTATGTACTGATTGAAGGCACATGTCCTGAGATGCTTCGTTCCTCTGACAGAGTACTTGTGGCTGACATTTTAGGCTCAATTAGACTATATCTGCCATCAGATTCTTCCTTGCTGTTTCCAACAATAGCATGCCCGTCTTTGCCACCCAGTGCCTCCAATTTGCTCAGCTCGTGTTTGGAATTGACCAGTTGAGCCAGCCTGTTCAATATCAGTGGCTCCACATCTGCTGACACAGCAGGAACCTGAGACCTTGAGTGTTGGCCTAAAGAAGACGTTATGGAATCCTTGCTGAGATAAGAAGAGTATGAAACACTTTGATCTACTGAGTGAACAGAGTTTGTCATAGAAGAAGTCGTTTGTGTGGTAGAATTCACGACAGGAAAGGAAGCTGATACTGATGACACGAAAACCATTGAATCTTTGGTATCACTTAATCCACTGCTTGAAGTTGAACAATCCGTTGAAAAACTAGACTTTGCAAATGTGAAAGGAGACGTAGTTTGGGTGTAGGAGTGTGTAACTTGACCAGAAGTAGATTCCGAAGATGTCGTTGAGGTAGACTCTATTGGTGATGCTTTAGGTGTTAGGTCAGACTGGATCGCCACATCACGATGTAAATGATTAGAAGAGGCTTCATGATAAACTGGTTTCGACATTGAATGGGAGGGAGAATATCTTGATTGGGTGGTGCTGGAAAACACCACAGACGATGGCAGGAAATGTTGTTGGGATGTGGACGGAAGACCTGATGAAAGCGTAGCATGAGCAGGATAACTCCTACTTGTACTTGTATGGGACAAGGCTGGATATGTTACTTTTGCAGAGAATGAGACACTGGGGCCACTGAAGGCAACTGGTAAAGTTTTAGCCACGGAAGTAGATGCTTGAGACTCAAAAACAGTGGTTTCTGCAGCAGAATTTTTAGCACTTGAAAGATTTGAGGAAATGTTTTTTAAGACAGTTTTATGATGCAAGGAAGTTGTTTTTGTGTTTGACATTACGATTGAAGAAGCTTGGATGGAAGGTGCTGTGCTTGATGAAGTGTAAGCTGTTCTGGCAGCCAGTAGTGGAGATGTGGCTATGGACTGGTTTCGGAGTCCCCCAATTGCAGTAGTTTCTGCAGCTGATACAAGAGATGAAAGGGTACTCGGAGAAGCTGTTGCTGTTGAAGCATTCAATGATGAGGTGGTAGAACCTTGAAGGAATGTTTGAATATTGCTGCTTGCACTGGTGGAGAAACCAGCAGGTAATGCTGGAGTTAAACCTAACTTTGAAATTGAAGGCATTTCTTGATGATTCATCGCAGGAGTAAACACCACAGGTGCAGAGGTAGGTAAGGTTCTAGTGGTTGAATCATAGGCAGATGTTAGAGTTTTCCCCAATTCAGCCATTCCTTTCTCTTGTGCCTTGTCTGTTGTGTGAACAAGTCTGGTGTTCTCCATAGCTAGCTTTTTCTCAGGTCTGTTGTTGGTCACAAGTCTATGGGCACTGGCTTTGGCTTCCTCCAGATCCTGCTGAAGCTTGTACAGTTTTTGTTTCATTTCTTCCATACTTATAATTGGAACAGCTTCTGACGATGAGGTCTTTGGCTCTTCCTGCACACTGTGAGGAGGTTGATTTACATGAGGTAGCTCCGAACCCATAGTAATGGCTATTTCCTTGCCCTCTTCAGATCTTTCTGGCTGGGTAGAGGAGAGCAATTCTTGTTTCTTAGATATTTCAGCCATATGGTTGCTGGAGCCTGCAGTAGAATCATAAATAGATGTGTGAGCAGTGGTGGGATTTCTGGTAGATGCTGCTGCAGCTGCTTTAGAAAGAGATGATGTGAAAGGGGCCTGTGTAGCTTCTGATGTGTGACTTATAATAAATCCCACATCATCTTGAGTAGAGCTGCTTGAAAAATGAGTTGAAGAGTTAGTGTGAGATGATAATATAGCAGTTGTTAAAGAAGATGGAGTTGTTTGCAGAGATCTTTTAGTGCTTGATAGTAAGGGAGTCATCACGGTCTTAGGAGAAGCATCAGTTAAAGACTGACCAATAGACATGCTCATGGGATCCATAACAGAGGATTCTACAAGATAATGGGTGATAACTGGTAAGTCTTCTACCATGCTGACAGCAGGCTGACTGAGGGCTTTAGAAGGTGATAGATCCAAAGTAGAAGAAGATTCAATGCCAGTAATAGTGTGAGTGGAACTTTGTCCAGGTGAACCTGATATTGATGAGAACGAGCATGTTTCTCCCAAACTGAACTTGGGAATGTCATACTTAGTGAACACTGGAGTCGACTCACTTTCTTGAGAAGCAAGTTGAGCATGCCCAGATACGTCCTTATTCAAAGGAGGGGCATGTTCATCAGATTTTCTATTACTGGATGAAGAGAGATTCTTATTAGACATACAGTCATCCTCTACCAATGTTCTATCTAGAGTGGGAGAGCTTTTGACCTGCATAGGTGTTAGATCGTCGTCTTCCTTTATGCTATTTCTAATGCCATCAACTTCAGATAGAACTACTGGGCTTTCAATCACATGATCAGATGTATCAGAAAAACGTGGCTAAATGTAAAAACAACAACAACGGAACACAGGTCGTTTTATCCACTATTATAACAATTATTATTATCATCACAGACACAACACTACATTACATTTCTACACATGGTAATATTTGGTGATATGACAAGTACATTGAAAGCTTGACTAGAAGTTATTGCCATTCCTTACCCTATCTTCTGGCTTTTGATGAGGTTCCCAAAAAGGTTTGCCCAAGGAATAGGTATGTTTTTGAAAGTAAGAAGAGATTGACAGAGGTTCCTCACAGGCAGATGACATTTCTAAGCCAGGCTCCATACTGCTCTCATTCCTTGACGACTGGAAAGACTTGCCCAAAGATGAGCTGGCATGAGACTGAAATCAATTATAATAAATAAATAAATAAATAAATAAGATTGAAAATGTAGTGAGATGAGATTATTCAGACAAACAATTATTGTTTAAGTGGTGTGCTTCAGCACAAATGGCAAGTCTACTAGCTTAGTTGCATTCGACATAGCTGCATTGGCATTTCAGAGAAAAGTTAAAAATCAGCAAGGTAATACTTAGTGTATTTGTCTGTTAATGACATGCTTAAGATAGTGTATTTGTCTGTTAATGACATGCTTAAGAGAAGTGTTGCCACCTTATACCAGCTCTCTCGGATACATGCAAGCCACTCCTACACACTTTATTTGATACTTGAAAAGTAAACTACTCCTCTGTAAGGTTTATAAAAATCTTTACCCAGTGGTTGTATATTTCATCCAATAAGGTTGATCTTACAATTTTACGAGTTCACATGTGCTACTAGTCCATCTTTATTTACGTGCAACTCTATGGATAATTAAAATTTGTAATTTCAGGACAAAGGTATAGCCAATTAACAGCTGAGAATGAACTTGATAAGTGACAAATATTTTGCACCATTCCTAGCCCGTTCTTGTTAATCATCAAACTGTCCACCAGCCAACCTCTACTTACACTATTAAATAATTTCAGCTCTTCTTCATCCTTTTGTAGCTGTTCAATGAAAGAACCTATATACAAGGAAACTAAACATCAAGGTGGATTAGGAGGCAGTAAGAGATCATACCATGCTCTTGCTCCACAAAATCAGCCTGACTATATGAACAATTAACACCTTCTACAAGACATAAGAAAAATAATAAAATTTATAGTGAGAAAATAGCCAACTTGCCATTATCCGATTCGAATGGATTATAATGAACTCCTTGGACAGATTCAGATATTTCTCCAGGAGAATCAGGGACACTTGATGTCTGGGCATGCCCAGAGGGGAGGCTAGAGTGGAAGGGTGACCCAACTATAGATATAGTAGTGTCAGTATGGTCATATGGGTAGGAGTCTTGCGGATTTAAATATGTTGAGGGGAGACCCTAAACATAATTTTGCATTAATAAAAGATACATCACACACACACAAAAAAAAACAAAACATAAATACTCTTGGCAGTGGTGACTAGCTAAAATTCTGCCATATTAAATCAAAATAATAATAGTGTTAGAATACACAAATTAATGAATAAAAAAACAAAATAATAAAAAAAAAACAAAAAAAAAAAAACAAGCCTATTTCTGCCAAAGAAGCCAACACATGGCAAATTAGGATTGGCTTAGACTTGACGTTTAATATGATTGCTGCATTCCTGCCAATATTATATCTACATGTAGTTGCCATTGGTTTAGTGCTCATAAAAAGATTGTAGGTTATTTAAGCAAATTTTCACAACTATAATGTAAATTGTTCAGGCAAATGTCATCATAACGTTAGTTGGAACTTAATTATTTTAATCAAGTAAATCTCATTATTCAATTATGCCAGGACGTAACTTAATTCGTGGAAAACTGCGGTATTCAGGATTAATAACATGAGTGTCACGAGAAAATTTTAACAAAGCAAGCCAAGATACAAATACTTAGCTTTCCCGTGTTATCATGTTAATACTATAATAATCTATTTCTGCAGTTAAGAAAACATAATCAATCTTGTGCTATGTTTTTGTCAAACAAACCATCCCACTCTGATTCTGTTATTGTTTATACAGTACCTATATTTCCACTTCTAAATAGCAGTGCTCAGGAAATTCACCGCGATCTTATTGCCTGGCAGATAAAGTGTTTGGCAAGGTGAAGGATAGAGTGCTGTGACCAACCAGATCCTTACCTTATTTCAGTTTTCCACTGATGTGGTATTTCAAAATAATACCACACTTTTTAGTATAGAAAAATGACTCAGCTATAGCATTAATATTTAAAATTGTAGCAAAACAAAATGAAACAACAAAAAAAAATCACAATAACTATATACTACTGATCTTTACACGACTCAATTCAAAATTATACATATGTATCACAGACCTCAACAGATTCTGCTGAATCATTAAGCTGATTGCGTGGGCTTTCAGTAAAGGAATAGTGACTTGGAGAATTGTTGGTGCTCCCTGCATGAGGCAGTAAACTACCATCCCCTAAGTTTCCACCCAGCATTGGACTATCAACTCCCTTCAATTGCAAGTTCTGCAGGATCCCATAATGTTTGGTTTGAGCATTCGATGCAACTTTGACAGCAGTACTGGACATCAAACCAGTTGGTAGAGGAGACTCGTAATCACATTCTTTACTGCCAAGTTTTGTTGTAGAATCTCCAGGTCCACCTTTTACCTGAGCCATACTTACATCATTTAGACTACCATTACTGACTTTGGAATCTTGAAGATCAGCTGGAAGTACAGACATACTTGTAGAAGGAGCACTGCTTGCTTTGAGGAAACCTCCCACCATCTTATCTACAGTAATAACATGAAGTACTCTAACTTTTCATTCTACCTTTCAAAAAAGAGAGCCTTTTCGCAGACATAACTCCTAATTAAGCTCTACTATGCAACTTACTTTGAGTAGAGTAGCTTGAATCTAACAGATCTGGAGAAGACGACTTGGATATTGTTAAGGATTGGACACCATCTTGACTTGAATCCACAGAGAACTGACCTTGATCTCTTCCCTTGCACACTCTGAGTGCAGAAGCCATAGCACTGAGAATAGTCTCCCCCTCACTGTCAGATCCAGAAAACATGGAACCTGAGAGCATCACCATACCTTGGAGAAACTCTGGCGGAAGTCCTTCATAAGAACGATACGGAGAAGCATTGGTACTAACAGCTGGAGAATTTTGAGCAGGTGGAAATGTCACGGAAGCATTCTGGGTCAGCGCATCCTCCGTAGCTCCAAACCTACCATTCCGTACCCTGTCTTCACTTTGTTCCAGGTTACTGGCAGAAGGAAGAGCTACTGTAATGGCTGGAGGTGGAGTGTGCTGAGTGTGAAGTAGCTTGGCATTAGTCTCCAGTCCTCCACCAGTGCTATCAGCAGCAGAGAAATAACCGGAAGCATTGCTGACATCACCATGTGCAGACGGAAGATTCTCAGAATAATTTTTTTTATTAGGTTTTTGCTGTGCTGTCAAAGATCCTGATAGTGACAGTGGATTAGCACCGGGAGGAGACGGAGCACTGATATCAGCAGCAGACAAACTGGAACCACCTTCAGTCAGACGTTCTGCATCTTCTCTTCCGGCATTTGAAGGACTGTCAGAGAATCGGTCCCCTTTAATCTGGGCCATGGGACTATCATATCTTGGGAGATCAGAACTTCGCTGTGAATCAGTTATAGACGTGTCAGGAGAACACGTGGTGTGGCCAGGACTAAACTGCAAGTTGTGAATGCGATGAGGAGAGGTAAGGAACAATTGACTGGATGAGTTGGCTAAACACAAGGCAAAAACAAGAAAGAAAATTTAAAATAATTACTAGTCACGATTGAAAGAGCACTTATCATAAAAGCCTTGAATGTTTGCTGCATTATTGATTCATTATGTCTATAACCCAGAGATGTTGAAATGCATTCATTCTACTTACCCATACTTTCAGTAGATTTAAATTCCACTTAAACACCATTAAAATAACAATTTTCAAATATGTTTATGAGGTAAACTCAAACTTGTAATTGGCCACGCTTTAAATTTTCACACAATTATTTGGTAAAAGAGGGAATTGACGCCAATATTCTTCACAAGCATTAACTAAAAATATATCTAAAATGTAGTTGTGAGCTCACAATGCATAGCATCCAGGTCAATGATGCCCATAGACGACTCATTTACTGAATGGCTAGCAGTAGCTGCTGCAGAAGCTTCACTCTCCTCATTGCCCTCTTCCATAGACTTTGTACCGCTGGCTGTAGAAACACTACTCTTACGGTTAGATTCCAGTGAAAAGAAGCTGGTCCCACCGCCAGGACTGTATTGTTAGAGGTACAGGTTAGTAGATTTGCTGTCCCCTAGCAACACAACCACACATAACTTTACCTTGCCGCACTTTGGGAATGCTTAGGACTACTCCGTTTTATAGCAGTGGAAAAAGCGAAAGGTGACCCAATATCGGAGTCTGATAGGAGCGAAACCTCAGCAGTATTCTGCATATTCACACCACCACGGACCAAAACCTTTTCTTTTCTTGGTAGAGTGCAGCAACCCGCCTTTTTTTCTTCGAGTGGAGGCGTGGTCATCACTTTGCTGATTTGACACATTTTCTGCCGTCAACGATCTCTTACCTTTTTAGAGTTCTGTGTCAGGCTTTATTGACTCAGTGCATCAAACCTCAGCAGTTCCCACTTTCCTCTACTCTATTGCTACACATAGCTAGAAGCTATGTCTATGGTTCAATATTGACAGCAAAATACATATACCTTTAATACATATGCTTTTACCCTTGGAAGTGATGCTGTGTCACAATGTAATAGTTCCATTACTTTTAGTTAGTGATTGTTGTAAGTATTTTTCCAAAGGCACTTAGTAGGAAAGTTCCTTTTGGTGGCTGCAAAATTCAGAGATCCAACTGACGGACACTTGTGCTGTATAATAATGTAAATATTTAGCTATAAAATGAATCCTCCCTTAAATTGGAACCTCAAACTGTGAAGCTTCACTGTTATCATTGTTGTAGTCTTTATTAATAATAATATTACTAATAATTATTCAGCGAGCGAGCGAAGCGAGCGAAGCTGACTCTCAGTCGTGTTCAATTGAGATTTCAGATATATATATATATATGTAGGTATGTATGCGTACGTCAAAAAAATTCGCCCGCGCTTCTAATTACGTAAGTTAGGTAAAGCGTTTACAGTTCCGGTATTTTTCAATTAACGAGCACGGAGAATCAACTAAGTTTCAACCAAAAAGTTTATAGCTACTCTCTTCTTGGCGAAAGACTGAATGGCAAATTGTCAAGCTGCGCTTCTTTGCCACTGCGTTCGAAGTTTATTAGGTAATTCTGTTATTGTTAACTCTTCATGCCTAATCATTGCTATTATTTAGCGATTTCCTTCACAAATTATCTTTACCTATACTCATATATTTACTCGCTCGCCATGCATTTGCGCTATTCGAGCGCACCACTAGTAATAATTATTTTTGTGAATTATTTTTGTTATATTTGGAGAAAGGTCAAACAAAAAGGTTTTATTTGTATTGTCAGCTATCATGGAGAGATAAATATTGCATTCTTATATTTGTACGCTGCACCACATTTTCACAATTTTAATCCATAAAAAATTGTTAGCTTTATAAGAAACGTATACTAAATAGCAAAATGTATATCTTTTGGCCACATACAGAATATGGTTGGTTTCTTATTGACTAGAAATCCGCTAAGCAATACTCAAGAGCTCAAACTTTCATCTGTCATCTAGCTCAATTGTTGTGGTTCAATAATCTTACATTATATTATGTTTACAACTTAGACATTTTTTTAAATTCATACAAATTTATACATGGGGACTTTTGGCGGTACACAGACTCACATACTTTACTGGGAGGCTGAAAATAAGCCAATTGATTGTGATTTTCATCTGAACTTTGACCTTTTTTCAGTGACAAAGTCATCTCTATTTTTTTTAAACTTCCTTGTACTTTTGAACCTTTGTACTAAAATTCTTATATGTACAGTATACAGTTAGTAGCTAGCTAGCTAGAGTATTCAATTATTCTGCAATAGGGATGGGTGATATCTGATATCCTCAGCTGGACTCCACCTCGTTCGTGATAATTGGCATCAATTGGACGTGAGATTTCTATAATGAATCAGACATCACATTGGTACATTCATGCATTCATTTTTTTCATTTTCCCTTCAATGCGTTAATTTTGGAGACAACCGCCTTTTCTGGAGTCGTGGCTAACTTTTTGCTGACTTGACATTTAAACTTCAAAGTGTTTGGTCACGTGGGACGGGTTTTGAATGAATATTTACACCCTAATTACATTTGATTATATACTGTTCCTCTGTGGTGGAGAGAAATAGAGTAATCACAGCCCTTCACATGTAGTGGTGGTGTTAAAGCTTTAAAACATGGCGTCAAAAGCCTACGTAGTGGCGATGACAGTGTCAGAGCTTAGGGATGAGCTTAAACAGCGGGGCCTCAGTACTAAAGGAAGCAAAAAGGACTTGCGGGACCGGCTTGAGCAAGTGAGTTAACCAGTTAGAGGAAGGGTGCTTGCGTTAGTGAAGACTTTGTTACCTTTTGGGTGTGCATGTAGGCTTTGGACGACGAAGAGTTAGAAGACCCTAGTTCTGGAAGCGAAGGAGGCGGCGACATGTACTCTTTAGGATTTAATTTTGAAGTACCTCCAGAAAGCTTTATAGCTGAAGAAGACCTTCTCCCAGATGATCCAGATGATGATGAAGAGTGTGAGCCCATGATAGTGTCAGTAGAACTCAGCAATAGGGACACATTGAAGGTCTGTCCCAGGGCGAGCGCCTCAACCAAGATGGGCGTAGGCGTCCAGGGACGCAGTATGGGTGACAGAAGTCTGAATCCTATGGTTGCACCCATGATTGTGGAGAATGACATGCACAGTCAGAGGCAAGGTCAGGCAATGAACGCCCACAACAACAACAAGAACTCCAGATACATCGGCTCTTCCAATCAAATCAACTCCTCATCTACTACCTGTGTTACTACTACTAATACTACTACTACACACCAATCAAATAATGCAGAGTCAGCAGCAACTGGCGCAAAACTGCTGGAAATACTGGCCAAAGGATTGGTTGGGAACGGAAAGCCAGGTACCAAGAAGATGGGAATTCATCAAGTTCCTCAAGATGGAGCAGCTTCGAGAACTGAGGTGCCAGTGATTAATTCCAAGAGTGACAAAAAGGAAGCTGCCAAGAAGGAGCAATTGGTGTTACCGAGTGTCACTGCCGTGGGGGCTGATCCGTATGGCGGCAAGAAAGCTAAGCGAGCGTCTGCTGCTGCCGCAGTGTCCAAAATCAAAGCTAGCATAGAAGATACGAGTGATGGGAGCTCTCGTCCAGCTGTTCCTCCCACAGCTCAGGTTCAGCCATCACCTGGGGACAAGAAGAACACCACACCTGAATTGACCCTGAAAAATACAGGAAATGCAGCTGATGCGGTGAGACCTGCAAGGGATGCGGAGAAGCGCAAGTCCAGGGTTGTCCAGAAATCTTCTGGAATGGAAGTAAAGAAAGAGACAGCGGTGGTGAAAGTGGAAGAACCCCCGATAACTGCGGTGCCGGGTAAGAGAGAGTCACGCCGTCGAACGTCCGAGAAAATGGATGTTGACCCTTTACCAACTGTGGCCGCTGCAGCTACCACGACTACCAAGCCCAAAGAAAGCGCACCAAGTGGGAGGAAAGGCAAACAAGTGAAAGATACTGCCACAGCAGCGTCTACGCCTAAGAGTACTCCACCAGAGCAGTCTGTATTGTTTTCGGAATACAAGAGTTGCCCCCCGCAGAGAGCTGCAGCTGTGGCAGCTCTGAGAAATGCGGCGCTAGCACAGCGAGGTTCTTCCCAGAGGAATTCTTCGTCGTCTCAAAAGACTTCCTCTCCTACGCAGAAGACTGCATCTTCTCCAACACAGAAGCCTGCGGCACAAAAGTCTGCTTCTCCAAAGGGTGCATCTCCTTCGCAAAAGAGTCCCGTATCAGCGCAGAAGGGATCTGCATCGTCACAGAAAACTAGCTCTGGACAGAAGTCATCTGTTACGGATCAGAAGCAAGTCGCGCAGAAAAGTTCCAGTCCACCTGTAAAATCTGCTCCAGTACAGAAAGGTTCTGGTTCAACCCCAGTCAAGAAATCTGTACCAGTTCATAGAAGTTCAGCAACTGGTAAGAAGCCTGCTCAGGGACAGAAGGGAGTGTCTCAGAAGCCTGAGGGGGCACCAAAGACTTCTGTATCTCCTACTCCAAGTCCAGCACCGGAAAGAAGGAGTTTGACTCTTCAGAAGAAGTCTAGCCTGCCAGAGAAGACCACTGCACCGTATAAAGAGTCCTCCCAAAAGAGCACTAGTGTGGCAGCTAATTCAAGTTCCACTCAAAGTCAGTCCAACACTGCTGCAGGTTCCAAAAGGAAGAGGAATTATCCTCCGTCCCAGACAGCCTCAAAGAACACACCCCATCAACAAGCTGCGTCGCCTCAGGATAAAGCACCAGCTCAGAAAACTTTGGAACCAGTGGAGTCCTTTCCTGTTCCTGACTCGGCCAAGAAAAAGAAACCCTCGCCTTCTACTGAAAGTCGTGCTGCTGCCCGAAAGGCATCTCTGACCCAAAGGCAGGAGCCTATCCAGCCCGTGAGACCCACTGTAACTCTGAAGCCGGTTGAAGTGCAGCTCACTCCTGTGTTCACTGCCACTAATTCTGATGGTAGTCAAAAGTTAAATGATGCTGTGAGAAATCTTTCCTTAGTCACAAGTTCCGGTCAGAAAAATGATGTTTCTTCTGATGAGAAGAAAATTGTGAAGGCAGTAAAAGAGGCGGATGATGCCAAAGAAACAGCATTGGAAGGGAAGAAGGTAGAGAAAGCAGAGACGAAAAAGTCTCTGTCTAAACTTGTTCCTTCTTCTGTGAAAGGCAGAAAGGCAACGGCATCTAATAAGACAGCTGTTAGCAAGGAATCTAAGTCGGATGTCGAAGAAGTGGATGTTGGTGAAAATGAAACATTTACCTCCTCAGTTAACAATAAAGACAGAAAACAAAGTAAATCTCTGGTTAAAACTAATATTGAAGTAATGGCAGAGGTGTCTGGAACTCCTCCAATAGCTATAGAAGCGGAAGGCACTTCTCATGCTGACGTAGTTTCAAACACTGATACAGCTAGTCATGATGACGCTAAAGGCAAGGAGGAGCAAGGAGTGAGAGATGTAGACATGGAAGATGTGAGTGAGACACAAGGAAGAGATACACACACGTCTGATGTCAACAAGAGAGGCTCTTCTCAGGAAGAACACCTAAAACTGTCCATTGAAACATCCTCGCCGAGTAGCACGGAGAAGAAATCTGCAGTCATGTCTGACCAGGTGCAGAGTGAGCTGCTTGAGAAACTAGATCAGAAGATGACGCCGGAAGATTCTTCCAAAGGAAGTGTAGAAACTCGCGATTCCAACGCCAAGGCTGATGAGGTCGTCGAAGACATGGTGACATCTAGCTCACACGTGGCAAAGGAAGTTATAACCCAGTCTTTAGAGGAGAAGATGGAAGTTGATTCTTTACCTCAGTCAAGTGTAGAAGCTGCTCAAGTGGTACCAGAAGAAGCCACTGGAGTCCATTCCGTTCCAGCATCAAGTGAGGCAGGTCATGATAGTTCAGGTGCACAACTGGTAGTGGCTGATACAGTGGTGTCTAGTTCTAGGCCGATGGTACAGAGGGAACAGGATTCTGATGGAACTTCTCAAGAGAAGGAAGAGCCAATGGCGGTGGAGGAGGAGGGGGAGAATAATGATGGTGCGGATTTACCCGTGGTTGGAGTAAAAACGGTTGGAGAATTGGGTAAAGGGTTGATCATGCGTGAGTTGACTGAAGGATGTGAAGTGGAGAAAGAAAAGATTGACCATGTTAAAGTAGAGGGAGATGTATCTAGTCAGACTGAAGTGGAGGGTGATAACTTGGAAGCACAGGGCCCAGCCAACGTGGAAAGTGGTGTGAAATTGAAAGAGGAAGTTTCAAGTGGGGATATCACGACAAATCAAACCCACTCTAAAGAAGATAGCAGCGTGGCGGCAATCCAAGTGGGCGGTGGCCAAGGTGTAGCTGCTGCAGAGGACCCGAAATTAAAACCAATTGCACAACAAAAACAGGAGGAGTCTGAAAGTGAAACTAGTTCAAGTGTTTTGGTGAACATCAGTGTTGAAAGAATGGTAATTGAAGGAGGAAGAGGTGAGGAGAGTTCAAAAGAAGAGTCTAATGACAGAGGGTCAGAAATTGAAAAGGGGGAAAATAATGTATTGGAAGGGACTGAGGCACTTCCAGCAAGGAGTGATGTAGGTACGGTGCAAGAGGGAGGTGAACAGAAAGAGGTGGAGAAAATCGAGGTAGTGCATCACGGCGAGAAGGGTGACAGAGATCAAGAAAAAGAAGAGGTTTATGGTTTGGAGGAGAAGGACCCGGCCAATCGAGACCAAACACTGGAGGCAACCATCAGCGAAGTTGGTGGCAGACAAGAATCAGCACCTGTGCAGACTAAAGATGAGGTTATGACAGTTGTGCAAGAAATAAATAGAGTTGGCCACCAAAGTTTATCAAAGGAAGAGGAATCTTGTGAAAGTGCAGCTGCTGAGAACGTGACAAGCTTTGAACAAGAAACAAAAGAAGAAATAATTCCTCAGGATCGCTCTGAGTCTGTTGGAAGAGTTGATGAAGCTACCACTGAGGAGATGTTGGAGGAGGGTGGTGGGGGTACAGATAATGTGGACGACAAAGATGTGGAAGTAAATAAAGAATCTGAAGACAAAAAGGAGCGGAAAGAGTTGGAAGTGAAAGAGGAAGGCCAAGCGATACCAGGAAAAGAGAACCCAATAGTTGAAGAGAAATTACCAGTTATCCAAGACCCTGCAGCAGACACAGATGGTTGTGAAGGTGTGGCTAGCTCTGTTCAGTTACCAGATATTGATGTGATGCTGACATCTGACATCACGAGTCGCAAGGATGATGGCAGGAGAGATGGACCATTGACAGAGCCCATGGACCAGGACGAGTCTGCACAACCTGGTATTGCCGAAAGACCAATTTCAATCACGGGCCTGAGTTCGAATAACTGTCACGTCAAGCTCACTTCTTCACCTCGTTTTATATCAGAGCCGTCATCAGTGGGACCAGAGCAAGCAGCTTCTCCACATGTGCATAAATTTGCGATGGAGCGCATGTCTTCCGGGTTTCTTTCCCCAAGACACAGTCCGGCTCCGTCGAGCTCCCAGCATGATGAGGACCGTGGGTTTGTCTCTAGTGCTCTCCTGTACTCTCCAGCTCCTTCACTGGATGATACTTCCTCGCTGCGTGTGGAGCCTCCATCTCCTCGATCAGAGATCTCCAATATGGAGGTGCCTTCGTTCATGGAGGTCACACCTGTGGATGGCCAAGCTTCAGCCATGGAACTGTCAGCTTTCGACGTGGAGGATCCCTCTGGTCTGGAACCTGTGCTGGAACAGGAATCAGGCTATGAATCTAAACCTGTACCAGAACAGATACAGGAGCGAGAATCAATGGTTGTTTCTTCTTTGACTGAAGAGAAGCTGGGCAGTGAAGTATCGTCTGAACTGTCTTCTCTTCCTCCGCTGGGAAACGATGATGTCAGTGAAGAAGGCGTGTCTATGGAGGACCTTCCAGAGCCACAGCACGGTCCTGATGCTTCCAAAATAGACCCTTTACCTGATATCCTTGAAAGTCCTGTGAGCTCTGTGGTCAAGGTAACTTTACCAGTGGGTGCTATGGAAGTAGAGGGGGCGGGGTCGGAGCAAGGTTCGGGACAGAGTACAGAGAAAGAGATTGAAAGGGCTAGCTTGCAGGAACAGAGTGACCAAGAGAGAATGGTGAGCCCTTCAACCAAGGAAGCTGTTGTGTCTGCTGCAGAAGTGGCAGATAACGGCAAAGACTCAGAGTTGCCTAAATCTGAGGACATTACTGGAGCTGGGGAAGTAGCTCAGGAAAGTTATTCGGCTCTTCCACGTACGACTGATAATAGCGATGATGTTGACGGCATCTCTAGCGTGGAGAGAACGGCTACAGTGACCCCTAATCAAGGTGATTGTCCATCAAGTCTGGCAGTAGCCACCGATCATCTTCAGGATATGCAAGAGCGGCCACAAGAGATGGATCTGAGCACAGAGGAAGGTGAATTGAAGAAGAGTGAGGATTGTAACATAGAGAATGCGTCTGATCGCACAACGGTGGAAGATGCTGGACTCGTAGTTGCCAGTGGAAATGTTGGGACGTGTAGTATACAGGAAACAAGTGCACAGCCAGCTATGGAGGAGAAGGAGCAGGAGAGTGAAGCCAGACTTAGTGAGGAAGGAGAGAGCATTCTGTGGAAGGATGAGACTGTGGTACTCCTCACTGATGAGTCTCCTGGAGAACCTAGCATTGCAGAACAGCAGCAGGTGTCAGTGGAAGCTCCAGCTGAAGTCCTGGATGCAGTGGGTGGGCCTGAAACTGATCTTCTAAAATCCAGCGAAGTAAAAGAAGAGGTGGCCATGCTGGGCGGACTCCAGTCACTTCAGGCGGCTTATGATGATGACGACGATGAGGAGGAGGAGTCAAATAATGGCTTGAACATGGAGCATGTCTCAGATAGTGCAGGAAAGCAGGACCCTGCTGAGGAGATGACAGAAAGCACTGATGGACAAAAGGACAATGTGAATCTGGATGAGGAAATGAGTGATGGCAGCTTGGCAGTGGGACATGGAAATGAAACATATGCAGCATTGGAGAATAATGCTCCATCAGATGAGCAGGAATTGCATGAAGAGGTTACGGTTAGAGAAACGATGGAGAAAGAAGCTAGTGGAAATGCAGCTCAGGATAGTTTCGGTGATACAGTGAAAGAGGAGGCGGCAGTGGGGCCGAATGTTCAATCAGCGGATGACCTACTGGGCCAGGGTGGTGCAGAGAGTAGGGGCGGAGATCACAGTATGGATAGTGAAGGAGTTGCTGATATGGATGTTGAAGGACCTAGTCAGTCTTCTGAAAGTGATGCCTCTGCGATCATGCCAGATGGTGGAGGATTACTGGTCAGTTGCACAAGTTTAACTAGCAGAGAGAGAGAAGAAGACTCGAGCAAAGCACCAGATCATCATCCAAGCCAGCCAGTAGTTTCTGAGATGGTGTCACATGTGCTTGATCTTCCAGAAGGCACCATTGATGAGGCAACAGTACCGGAAGAGAAGTCTCAGGATGAAGTCTGTGATGGTGATGATGAGGGAAGATCTGTCATAAAAGTGCCGGAATCAGAGGCACAAGATACGAGAAGTGAAGGCAATGCGACCCAGGATAGCCAGACGGGGCAAGGTCTTGGTGAGTCTTGGGGATCTAACCTGGACCAGTGGGAGTCCCAGGATGGAGTGTTATCGCCAGACAGTCTGGATGCACAGCCAGCTGTGCAAGGGCCAGCCCTGGAGGATAATCCAGTCAAGGTTGGTACGGTGGCTTCACCCGATGGGATAGTCGACACCGAGAGGAGCCAGAGTGTCGAGAGAAGTGGGGGCGTGTCATCTTCTCGTGTGGAGAACGAAAAGACCACAGATACCCAGAAGGAAGGGGTGATGGAAATGAGTTGTGGAGATCGTGATCTGATCACTTGCTCTGTGGAGGAGGGTCCTGAAAATCCTGCTGACTTGGTCAGTGAGAGTCTGCGTGCTCATGACTTGGACTTCCATGTAGTTGGAACTCACGCTCGTCCAGAACAGAACTCTGGAGGAGTACAGGCCATAGAGTCAAGGGAGACCGAAGATCACAGTTTAGACCCAGATTGTCATGAGGCAGCAATGGAGGACACTGGCAGCATAGATACTGTGGAACAATGTACCACGGAAGTGCTTATCCCAGATGAGAGCAATAGGGACAATCAAGATGCTAATATTCCAGATCAGCAGGATAGTTTGGACCAGAATATTCTAAACCAGGAACACAATGTTTCAGATCAAAACCAGGATATTCCTAAACAGAGTGCTCTGGACCAGGATATTTCTGACCAGGACCAAAATATTCAAGACCAGGACCAAAACCTTCCAAATCAGGACCAAGATATTCTGAACCAGGACCAGGATAGTGCCATGGGCCATAATATTCCACATTACGGCGATATCTCAGATCAGGATATTCCAGACCAAGTTATGGTAGATCAGAGCTCACTTGGTCAACACAGTCCACACGAGAATGCTCAGAGACAAGGCAATATGGACGACAACAGTCCAGAGCAGATCTCTCTGGAGCAAGAAAAGGTTGATGAGAACACTTTAGAATCATGCACTGCAACTCATTTGGAGTCTAGTAATTTGGACATTACAGAGCACAAAAATCAAAATCAGGATTGGCATATTCAAGACATGCACGCTAGGGAATCTTCAGATCACAGCACACAAAATCAAAATACACCATTTCAATACACTCAAGAAACACACAAACACGACACGCTCAGTTCGGACGAACATGATGTTGGCATGCACAAACTTAGTAATCAAGACCAGGAGATTCAGAACCTGGATAATCAAAATCAGGACAATCAGAAATTGCAGGTTCTTGATAATCAAGACCTGGACATTCAGAATCTAAATAATCAAGACCAGGATATTCAGAATCTGGATAATCTAAACAAGCACATGGAGGAAAGGGAAAATCAAGGACTGGACATTGAGAAATTTGGCAATCAAAACCAGGGCATTCAGAGTTTTAATATTCAAGACCGAGAACCACAGAATTCAGATTCTACAACTCAGAATGTTGATAGTGCAAGTCCTAGCATTCCAGATAGTGAATGTGGAGGCGATGCACATGCAGCTGTGGGTGTCACAAGTCAAGACGGAGACACTCAAGAACAGGCAGAGAACGATTCCAATATGGTGGTGGAAACAGCAAGTGGTGACAGTATCCCTGCTACAGCAGCGACAGCTATGCTTGTAGAGGAGAATACTGAATCTACTGAGGGAAAATCAGAGAATTTGAATGAATCAGAGACTGGAAGCCCTGTAAATGCAGGTCAGGAGCAACGTGACAAGGACGACAGATCACCGTCAGGTGTTGATCTATGTCTGGGAGACATGGAGGGACGCCAGACATCAGGTGAAGAAGTGATCGAATCTAAAGGCGATGTGCGTGTACTCTGTGAGGACGATGATCCAGAAGTGGGTGTGACCAGTGTGGGTAACATCTTAGCTGTTCCTGATCCAAGTGTGAGTGTATTAACGTCTTCTGTTGAAAATTCTGAGGAGAGGGCAATGGAAGCAGCTTCAGAGAGTGAGGACCAAGGGTTATCTGAAGGAGGCATGAGTTGTGAAAAGGCAGTCAGTAAAATTTCAGTTGAAGTAGCTCTAAGTGAGGGAGACAGAGGGTATGGTGGTGAAGGAGGTCAGAATATAGGCACTGCCGAGGATACGAGTGAGAATGCTGTCTCTGTCAAGGACAACAATTCATCGGGAGCCAGGAGTGACAATGAGGAGGATCTCAAACCTAGTGGGCGTGGCAAAGATGAGGACGGATCTGAAGTCCAGCTGGAATCAAAGATAGTTGAAGGTGTTGCTGACCAAGCTGTTTCTAGTGGTTTGGACCAGAAAGATGAGGAACACAGTGGGTGCTACCAGGAAGGGTCAGAGGTCAGTGGACGCAGTCAAGAAATACAACCGCTCAGTGAATGCAGTCTGAAAGAACAGGAACCACTAGAGCAAGAGCCTAGTGGGTGTGGTCAGGAAGAACAAGAGTCAAGTGGGTGTGGCCTGGAAGAGCAAGAGTCAAGTGGGTGTGGCCTGGAAGAGCAAGAGCCAAGTGGGTGTGATCTGGAAGAGCAAGGGCCAAGTGGGTGTGGTCAAAAAGAGCAAGAGTCAAGTGGGTGTGGCCAGGAAGAGCAAGAGCCAAGTGGGTGTGGCCAAGAAGAACAAAAACTGAGTGGACGTGGCCAAGAAGAGCAAGAGCCAAGTGGGTGTGGCCAGCAAGAGCAAGAGTCAAGTGGGTGTGGCCAGGAAGAGCAAGAAATGAGTGGGTGTGGTCAAGAAGAATCGAATACGTGTGGTCAGAAAGAGGAAGAACTAAATGGGAGTGGCGAAGAAGAGCAGGAATCTGTATGTTGCCTAGAGGAGGAGCAAGAGTCCAGTGGGTGTGGTCCAGGAGATTCATATTCAGTTGTTCAATCTGAAGGCACAGATACTGCAGATGAACCCAGACTAAATGATAAGGCTGAAATTAGTGGACAGGAGTTGGTAGCTGACGTCACAGGAGACAACGATAACGAACTTCACCAGCAAACGAGAGACAATGAGGAGCAGGTCAGTCAAGGTGTAACAGCTTCTGGTGCAATGTCTACTGTTTCCAAAGACAAAGTATCGTCTGCTAATGCCCTCTCTGAGCTCATCAGCGGCAGCGATGGTGGCAAGGATGATACTCTAGCAGCTGCTTCAGCTCAGCTGTTGAACCGCCCATCTGCTTCAGAAGGTCAAGTGAGCGTGGGTTCACACTCTCTGGAGGAAGGCGGGGATGGCCAATGTGAAGACAGGCTAACCACCGACCCAGGCCAAGTGGAAATGGACCTCATGCTGCATGCTGAGGCGGATGACTTGTCAGTGTTTTCCTCTGAAGTAGCCGAGGCAGACAACTTGGTTGCCGCCGGCAGCAAGGGGAGGTTGGCTGTGGCTGGTGTCAAACGTAGAAGCAGTAGTTCCAGTCACTGTGTCTCAACTGCCACGGGAGAGTCGGTCACGAAGAAGAGACGTACTTCCAGAGGTTGTCCTGGTGATGGAAGTTCTTGTGATGCAAACAAGCCTTCTCTTAGTTCTCCTAAGGACAGCAAACGACCAAGAGAAACAGTAAGTGTGTGTGTGTGTGTGTGTGTGTATCTATGTGTGTGTGTGTGTGTGTGGGGGGGGGGGGGGGGGGGGGGGGGTTGAGTATATGTGTGTGTCATTTAGAAGAAGGATTGGTCAGGTTGCTGGTTGCATTGACTTGGGAGTATGGGGAATGTATGTATAAGATAAGGAATACTAGTGATGTGCTTCAGCACAAATGGCGAGCAAGCTGGTCTGACTGAAATTCACGTTTGAATGCTAGCTGCATATAATATTTCTTTGTTAGTTAAATGTGTTGGTTATACATAATATACCAAAATCTCAATTGAGACTCGGTAGAGAGGGTCTAGCTTTGCTCGCCCAATTATTGTACATTTGTGGGGTTATGAAAGTCATAGTAATCATTCTGGAAAATTGTGTTTTTTTTGTTGTTTTTTGTTCCCTTGTGAGCATGTCATCAGAGACTAATTACATTGGCTGGTTAGCTGAAGGAAGAGAATGTAAACACTCAGATATGAGGGGGTACAGAATAGTATACTTTAGTGGGAAAGACAGACAGTGAAGCTATTTTTTTGGCATCTAGTGTATAGTTTAGAAAGTTGCTTACTTTTCCAGGTGTGTGAAACTAACCAGCAACCAGCTAATGATGTTGGATGTTAATCCGTATCACTTTTGTTTACATTATTTACTTTACCATCAGGTTTTTTAGTATGAGTGGTGATACCATACCATATAGTGACACCTTACCATATAATGATCCTTACCATATAGTGACACCTTACCATATAGTGACACCTTTCCATATAGTGACACTTACCATATAGTGACACCTTACCATATAGTGACACTTACCATGTGGCTATACCTGACTGTCATAAGTACAGAAATAGTGGCACTGAGTGGAAACTATTAGTGTATGTGCAAGTGGAGAGTTTTCTCCTTCACACCCTTTCTTACTTGCTTGTATGATTTTTTTTATATGATGTATAGACGCCTGACCCAGTGTCATTGAAGCGGAGACGAATATCAGAGAACATGCCTCAGTCTGGTAGCAGTGGAGGCGTAGCTGACAGCACACCTACCAGCAGTGTAGAGCAGCGTAAGAGGAAGTGGGGACAGCGGAAACGAGACAGTAGTGATTCAGTAGCCACACCCACTATCAGTACGGATGTACTCAAGGTAATAGTTAGTGTTGCGTGTTTGAGTGTGTTCTTTGAAGTGAGCTAGGTGTTAACTGATTTTCAAGCAAATTAAAACAAAAACAAGCAATTTTAGTAGTTAACTTCTTTCCCCTTACTGTATATGTGAGCGGGTCTGGGAAAAGGGACCTTACGGCGCAAAAATTGAAATTGAGATATAGGCTCCAGAAGTAAAGTCATCGGAAAAATTCTTTCTTTCTCCTATTTTTGTTTTTTGCAGAATTAGTCTTAGTGACCCTTACTCTACGTCTATGCCAAATTTCGCATGTCAAAACGACTTAAAAGACCCCAAGCGTGCCGTGAAAAGACAAGCTACTTTTTATTCTCTCTCATTCTCGAAGTACAATAAACGGGGAATGGGCGGAGTTTCTAGTGCTAGCTAAAAAAAACGGCATAGCTTTGAGACTACTGCATGCACTCTACAGCTTACCTTTGGCTTAAAGTTTACCGCTACAGCGAATAGAGCAGCCAAGGATTCCAACAAGACAGGTCGTGAGACGCTCTGAAAGCTAAAAAGAACTCTACGCAAACTTCGTTAGTCGCCGAAAAAGCGGCTGTACGATTTAATTGCGTATGCGGAGTACGCCGTTAAGTATACGGAAACGTTAATTATACCGGAAGTGGAAATTCAATTTATGTTTTCTCGATTTCTAGCTCAATTGCTTTGCTGAATAGGGCCCAGTTCAACTGCCAGTTTCTCTGCGTGTCGAAGGTTTTACCCTCCAGTATTTTAGCACTAAGTTGAGATAAATTGTATCTTTTTATTAGCATAAAAAACTCAATTTTTTTGATTTGCGCCATAAGGTCCCTTTTCCTAGACCCACTCACATATGTTTCCTTCTTTTTTCTTTTTTTTTTTTTTAATTTTTTTGATTATTATTATTTTTTAATTTCATTTTATATATTTATTTATTTATTTTTTTATTCATAGGACATTATTCCTCCTGGAGGGTTGGAGCCTTTGGAAGGTTTGGAGTTTAGTTTGGCAGACACAGAGCAAGAGCAGCTGACAGGTCATGTGACAGACTCAATGCACGAGATCTGTGGCGATAAATCCACTGGTGATGTGAGTTCTATAGTGTCCAATCAGGAAGTTGAGAAATCAGCATCGGAAGAGACGGAGGAGCGATCATCTTCAAGAAAGTTAGCACAATTGTGTTAAACTAAGCTAACTCATTGGCTAGAAACATTGTGAATACAAGAAAGTGAAATAACTATTAGATTCAATTATGGGAGATGATTTTGTACTGTCTGCCTCATTGTACATAACCCAGGCTAAGTTGCCAAGAAGTGTGATCTTTTAGAGAAACCAAACAAGAGTGTACACATTTAAACACATGTTCTCTCCAGAAATGATACAGTCAGTAGGTCATGTTCATAGTCTGTACATTATGTCCAAGGATGTGCCTATTGTTATGTAAAGAAATTTAAGGTTATAATACTGAATTTATTGTATTAAAGAAAGGTCAGAAAAGAAAATGTCAAAGAATAACCATAATAGCTGTGTTTATTAAAAATAAAAAAATGAAGTTTAAATTAGACGTGTACCAGTAATTTAATTTTATGGTAATTTTGAACCCCAATGTTCAGGGAGTCTGAGGAGCCTGTGTTCTCCCCCGAGAGTGGTCATGGTCAGGAGGAGGGAGCTGAGTCTGGAAAGGAGCTCAAGATGAGAGAAATGGAACGCCTCAGACAGGAGGTGGAGACTCGACGTAGGATTGAAGCCAGACTCAGAGAGAAGCAAGAAATGGAGAAAAAAGTTAGAAGGAAAAGTTCAGAGAAAGGTAAGTTATAAAAATTTTAACTTACAACTTGTGTTTTAAAAAATGGGGTGTGTTGTGGCCTTATCCATCAATATATCTGTATCTGTAATTACTGCTATTGTCTTTTTACTATTCTTTGCCACTTATTTTTCCCTTCATTTTTTTTTATAGTTTATTCAAGAAATTTAATGGGTAATTGTGATGTACTGTCAATGTATACAAGAAATGAATACAACAACTCTTTGAAAGCATACTAGTGATATAGAAGTAGTAAAAAACACCTAAAAAAAACAACAACACTAAACATATAATGTAATAGTTTTTAGTAAAACCAACAACTTTTCACCGCTTTATTTTCAGGCTAGCTGAGGAGAAATGTAAGGACAGGCAGCACCAATATGTAACTGGTAGAGTGTATCCCATGCTGTATCAGTTGCAAGTTGCAAATAAATAAATAAATAAATAAATAAAAAAATTAAAAAAATAAAATAAAAAAAAAAGGATGGTGGACATTAATTAGAATTTTGGCTTTAATTAGAAATCATAAAGGTACTAGGCCATTTGTTTAAGTTGTTAAGTAAATGTGATGGGATTTGTATGCATCTAGCTAGGATGGGAGCCAGGAAAGCAAGCCAGAGAAAAGGTGAGCAGTAACATTGGAAAGGGAAGTGTCTTTTGATGGGATCTTGGTTGGAAATGTGGAGCTTATGAAGAGAGGGCACTAATTAGAATAGATTGGCTTTAGCCCAAGCAAGATGGGGACTGAAGACAAACTATGGGAGGAAGATTAGCATAAGAAATATGTGGAATACTGGCCAATGGGTACCCACTGAATGACTGTAGGTGGCGTTAATTAGAGTGTAACTTGCTAGTGCCTGTTATAGCTTTGGCAATGATGTTAGCATGCAGTAGCTGACCATCATGGAGACAGGAACTTTGTGACACTCTTGCCTTCACTTTTATTATGTACTTAAAAACACTGAACTTGTATGGATTATTAGGTCTACATGTAAACCAATCACTTAATTAGTAGGCATCAGGAATAACTATATAGGACTTCTAAGAATGTTAGCTTGCCCTACAATTAGTATAGTATTATTATGGGAGGAGAGAAGTGCTTTCTTGGAGCTGCATGTCATGCATGCTTTTCTTGGTAAGGGCACAAATTACAGAAATCAGATATACAGACACTATATTACACACAAACTAAAGTAAATTGGGAAAAACATTTTTATTTTTTTTTAGAGGTTCATGGAAATTACTTGTTTATTAAATCATTAAAACTTATGAATTGTTCTACTTTCTTGTCTGACTATATACTGAACTGTTTGTATATTGTGTTTGTAGCACATGCCAAGAGTCCCACCCCTCCATCTAGCGAGCCAAGCAAACTGCTGCATGTCAACCACCTGACACGGCCTTATTCCCGGGTTCAGCTGTTTGAACTTCTCTCTGCGGACGCACCTCTTGTGCAGGATCACTTTTGGACTGACCACATCAAGTCACACTGCATAGCTCTGGTAAGGTATAGGTTGGGTAAAAGTGGGTTAAAGCAATGGTTGGGTAGGTGTGGTGTCTCATGTTGGGTCTTGGAGACTATTGTTCGGCACTTTTTTTCTCTTTTGGCTTGCTAAAGCTCATTGGATTAAGTTTATACTTTTTTCAGATCATTAGTCTCATAATGGCTAATTGGGCTTCCTACAGGGGGAAACAGATTTCCCTTCAGTCAATTCTCACCCCCCACCCCGGGGAAACTCCTATAAGAATCCCTGCTAATATACTTCCATCTGGTTCAGATCTGATCATTAATATTCTGTTGGTGTGGGTGCTATACACCGAAAGTCCCTAATTGAATTAAGTTAATTTATCTCTTCTAGATTCTGCAGCAATTTAATTACAGCTTATGAATCATAACTTTGCATACGTAGTTACTGGTGGATTAGGTTAGTTTAGTGATTTTAGAATCACCCACGAGATGTAAGTGTTGTAGCTCTGGAGTATAGAATATAGCCGTGTGTGTGATATGTTTTATGTAGTATGAAAGTGTGGATGCTGCCGTGACAACAAAGACTCGTATCCATGGCATCAAGTGGCCGTCCACCAATCCAAAGAGACTATCAGTGGACTTCCTAACTGTGGGAGATGCTATACAACTCTCTTCAGGCCAACTAACTTTACCACCCGAACTAGAAGCCGAGGGAAAAGACTCCAAAGGTGAAGCTTCCCAGGAAAATGAAGGAAGGATTGACAATGGAGAAACATCTGTGACAGAAGGTGTGTTGGTGCCTGGGGTCATTTACTTATCTATTTATTTATTTATTTATTATTATTATTATTATTATTATTATTATTACTATTATTACTAGTATTATTAGTAGTAGTAGTAGTATTTTATTGTTGTTGTTGTTGTTATTATATTGTAAGCAGGATAGTAAGACCACAAATTTTAGAGTAGTTAGTTACGTAGATGAAGAGGGCACTGTTCATAGTCTCGCTGTGTGATATTCTAATGAGTTTTAGGAGTAGATTCTTTTCATCATGTAAGTTAACAAACTCATTGTCTGCAGGCACTAATCATGACCAAGCATCCTTTCCGGTCTCATCTGGCGACAAGCCTCATCGCAAGAGTCGAGACAGCAAGTCTAGTGTGAAGGAGGGGGAAGAGGAGGAGCTCATGGAAGAGTCTCCTGTAGAGTCTCCAGTGAAGAAAGGGCCTACAAGAATGTTGGACGAGCTCTTCAGAAAGACAACCTCTACACCTAGTATCTACTGGCTACCTCTCAGTGAGGAGGAGGTAAGACGAGTGTGTATTGGGGGGAGGGGGAGCAGTAAGGAGGGAGAGAGAGGTGTGTGTACTATAGTCAGGAATGTGTAGCTGTCGGCTTTGTTAAATGTTGACTGAATATGAGTTTTATGACTTACAATTTGCCTTCTACAGATAGCAGGCAACATGAAAATGTGAGGGGCATAGTGTATAAATAGTGTGTGTGTGTGTGTGTGTGTGTGTGTGTGTGTGTGTGTGCATAATGATGATTTATTAGCATATGAATGAAGCAATACAGTATCACGGGTGTACGCCTAGTCTCCTTTTATCCGGGCACCTTGGGACTAAAGGTGCCTAAGAAATGTCCTTTATTCTGGGAAAGACCATAGTTTTCTAAAGTACACGTTGAGACAACCCTTTTCAAGAAGTTTTAGGCTTTTCTTCAAGCTTAAACCGCTACCTCCCTAGATAACTTGCTTGCACTTCTGTGATCACTAATGATTGTCAATTAACTTATGCCTGGTATAGTGGCTAGAGTCAAAAACAAAACAAAATAGATTTATAATTGAGTTTACTCTGTGTCTCTGTAATGTAAATGGAGCTTCTTTTTTTTTATGTAGCTAGACTTTTGGCTTACCAGTGTGTGTTACCTTATTCTTATGATCTCAATCAGACTCTGTAGCTACGAGTTTACTGCAGAGCTGAGACCTCTATTTTGAAGTGGTGTTATTTGAAGTACACTGCAGGTTAATTGGAATTGGTTGTTTCAATATTAGAGTAGTTACTAGGGAAACAGGGAAAAAAATTAATGAAATTATCTCTCTCAAGATTACTTTTATGTTGGGATCATCAGATTAGAAAATTGCAGGGGACTAAATAATAGTTATGCGCTGCCTCAGAGGGAACTACCGATTTTAGGGTCCCGAAGGCCCTAGGCTGTAGCGTCCTGAGCGCAGCGAGGGCGCTACATGGGGCCTAACAACGGGACACTAAGTTAATAGTGTACCAGTTTGAAGGACCTAAGCAGTTTAGAGTTCCTCTGTCACAATACAAAAACAAAAATTACAGTAGCTATGTTCTAATATATTGGTGGCTACCTTTCAAACTGACCCCCCCCCCCCCCCCCCCCCCTTTTTTTTTTTCCCCCTTCTTCCAGAATAACTATTGACTGGCTACCAATTCCAATTATTAGTTGATTAGACAGTGTTTGTGGTTTATTGAGTGTGGTGTTGCTAACATGTGTTCATCATTTAGAATAATTGGAAGCATTGAGGTAATGCCGCATCACATGCATGTCCTGTAGGTCACTGAGCGTCAGAAGAAGGCTGAAGAAGTAGAGGCGGCAAGGCTGAAGCGAAGAGAAGACAGAGTCAAGGCTAGAGAGGAGGAGCGCAAGAAGCGGCAGCAAGACCGTAAGGAGCGTCATGAGAAGGCTGCAGAGGAGGATAAGGAGAGAAGGTCCAAGGCTAAGCTGAGGAAGCGTCGATCACATTCTCATAGTCGATCAAGATCACGCTCAAGAGACAGAGACCACAAGAGAAGAAGAAAGTAGTTTTTTTTTATTTTATTTTGTAATTTCGTTTTTTCTCCACCTTTCAACAATTGTGCTAAATTTGCTGTTACTGAATTTTCATTTCTCCCTTAATTTCTGGTGTACATTTATTTTACTGCATTGCAAATGGACTTTCTGTCTTGCTCTGTGTCACCATTCACGATACCATTTAGCCTAGGCCTCAGGCCAGACATCATTATTTAAAAATATGCATCGTGTCCTTCGAAACATTTTGCATAAACCTCCTCCATTATTAACGCCGCGCGGTGTACGAAGTCAAAACCACGTGGTAGCGACACTGCCCCACCCCTAAAGCGCTGTTCGCAAAAAAACATCCCACTTATTTAAATCCAGAAGAGGTCATTTCTTCAATTCAAAGCTCCAGAAGAAGTTTCTTGAGAGTAAAATGGCTGAGGAGAAATCCATTACGTGGGAAGAAGTTGCGAAACACAAAACTGCGGAGTCTTTGTGGATCGTGGTCGATAACAAAGTTTACGACGTGACTGGGTTTATGGAAGAGGTCAGTGTGTATGCATGTGTTCCATGTTATGAATGGTAGGTGTTAACTGGTCTAGTTAGTTGTTATCCTGGTCTGACAGCTGTATTTAGTGCAGATCCTAGCCAGATTCAATTGTTGTCTAAAAGCATTGCTTGCTCCAATTGAAGGAGTGGGTTTGTTGTCATGTTTTACATTATTAATTATCTGGTGTCTGCTATGAAGTATATTTGTGGTTTATTAAGTGAAAGTATTTTGTACAACTTTTTTTTGTAAGTACACTACCTGTAATATTTTTGCACCATTCCTTCAAGTTATAAGGACTAAGAAATGGAACTGTACATGTGAATCCTTTTGACCTGTGAGGTTAAGACTAAGTTCAGAGTATTGATAGTGTAACACGTGTATGTGTACATTAGGCTATTGTCACTAAGCGGTGGAGTTATGTCAGGAATGTGTGCAGTAATTAAAGAATTGTGTGTGTGTGTGTCAAGGTGTTACATATGAGCAGTAATGGAGAACCATTTGGATGTGGCTATTGGTTGCACAGTGACTTGCAACTTGTTGAGCATGCTATCATAACATTTTATATTTTGCGAGGTGTTGATTTAGTTGAGGGAGTGTGATGTAACAAAGACTGACAACTGCATGTGATGAAGTAGTATGCAGCTGCTGCCTGGAGTATGGGTTGGTAGTATGTATGTATTAATGCTATATATATATATAGGGTGCTAATATTTTTGTGTGTAGCATCCTGGAGGTGAAGAAGTTCTATTAGATGTGGCAGGTGAGGAGACATTGCTAACACGTTTGAATTTTGTACTTGCGCGTGATTTATTATGATTTATCTACTTATAGATATTTAGTTTTGTTTTGTTGTTTCACCCTGTTTGATTAGGTTGATTACTTTTTTAAGTTTACTAGTTAGACATGGTGTGTGTGTGTCACATATAACTTGACTCTATGCATACGTGCATACATACATATACATGCACAAATACATATTTATACGTATATATTGGATATAAATATAATACAAATAACCTGCCACGAGAATAATGTACGTATATATCATGTCATGTTGGTTGTTTAGGTCAAGATGCCACAGCATCATTTGAAGATGTAGGTCATTCTGAAGATGCTCGGGAGATGCAAATAAAATACCTAATTGGCACTGTTGATGGGAAGAAGAAGAAGAAGCCTGTGAGTGGTGGTTGATTACCTATTTACATGTAGGAGTGATAAGTATGGGGGGGGAGGGGCACTATGTATCACAAGTCAATTTACTCTCTACAACTATGTACTTCATATTGCAGTAGAAAATCTGAAATACTGGATAATCACAATTATCAAGTTCTGACCATTCATACAAACTAGATAGAACTTTCTTACCTAAAGGGGTCTGGAAAAAAGCAAAGGAACGGAATAGCTGCCTGGTTTCCTTAACCACATATGTGGACGAGAACAGGTCCGCGTTCTCTGAATTAAAAAAACAACAAACTATTTCAGATTATACCATCATTTCTTTTTTATACATAAAGTAGGCGTTGTACTTCCTTTCCAGGACACCGAGCGCCCAAATGTTTTGTTGCCTATGGACTTCAAACACTCAGAATAGAAAGTATGAAGCCTATAGAGAGTCCCTCAGCATTTTTGAAAAATCAAATTTGCCCCCCCCCCCCCCCAGGTGGGGCAAAAGGGTTAAAGCCACTTAGAGAGAGCCTATACTTTGAGAAGTTGTATTGTGGCTACTTTACCCTTTTTACAGCTGCCTCTGTGTACTCAAGTGGTTTCTTAGCCAGAAAAAATTATTCATATTCAGAACTTTTCACTATCTAGCTCTCTTCTTAGAACACAGAACTTCCTTAAGTCCCTTTGTGTTCTGTTAGGATTCCTGAGGTTCTATTGTTCTAATAGTTTCCCATATGCAATTCAATGCTTAATCTGCATAGTGTGCCTTCTCTCCTACTTCCATCACCCCTGCATTTTTTTTATAGTTATGACAGAAAAATAGTCATTTTTATTGTCTTTGTGTGCGTGTTTTAGGAAAAGAAGACACCTGAATCTACAACTTCTTCCTCTTCTGGATACCTGGGTATCATTACAGCCATACTGGTTCTTGCTGCAGCCATGGTTCTCTATGTCATGTACCAATAACACTCTTTTCTTATTATTTCATTCAAGAACTTTCCATTTTATTCTTAGCCATTGTGACATCTTGTCCTGATACTTTGTGAAGCAGAATTTCTCTTCAGTCATGGGTCACGTGATTCACCGCGTGAAGAATCTGTATAGTAAAGCTGCGCACACTTGGGCGGGTAGCTCGGCTTACTTAACAAAGCGCAGCCATACAGTTACAGTGTAGGTGGTGTTGTTGGTACGGGGTTAGTAAGGTGAAGTGAATTCTCTGCCTACTCCCTCTCAGGTCTTGTCTCAGGTTTGTAGAGTACTAGCGGCAACCATGGCTCTCCCGGAATTCACGATGGAGGAAGTGGCTGCTCACAACAGTTCAGATTCACTCTGGTTGGCAATTGAAAACAACGTATACGACGTCACCAATTTTTTTCAAGAGGTAAAAAGCTTACCATTTTCGTCCACCTTTTCCCTGCGGAATGGTATTACAGTTGTGTTTGATGTACTTTAGCACCCTGGAACTCCGGGTGTGATTCTGGACAATGCAGGTAAGTGCAGGAGTAGGTACCATACTCTGCTGAAGCCCCTCAGGCTAGATTCAATTACATTAATTTTCAATTCGACATCCCCCCATAGGTTTATGGTGACATAGGGGGGGAAGGATTTAGCACTTCTCTCCAATACTAAACTAAATGAATTAGTCCAATCTATCTCATGCACATAGTTGAAAGACTTAACAATGATGTTTACATATTGTGTTGTGTAAGAAACACGTAGCAACACTAAACTGTGGTTGAGGAGTAGAAGAACAGTACACATTAGTTGGATATATATACATTATATATACGTATACGTTATAGGTAATATGGCAGTATACATCCTATACCTAATGGAAAGCTATTAGACCTTTACAAAACTGTATAATTTGTGTATATGACATTTCCTTGAGTATTTCAGCATCAAGGGAGCATTCAAAGTCTTTCCCCATATTGAATGAACGCTCGTGTAGCTATGTACAACTGAATTTTTTAGAAGAATGGCAGAGTTATCTCTGAACAATGAGAGTTTGAAGCAGTTTGAGAAAAATATCCATTGTATTATAAGCAATTTTTATTACACTGACATACTCGAAAAGCTCATGCAATATCTCTCCATATAATGTACTCTGACTTGTACAAAGAGTTATATATATATATACACACATCATTTATTCATGTATTATGTATGTGTTTATAAGGCAAAGATGCCACCAGTGCTTTTGCAAGTGCGGGTCACTCTGTTGACGCTGTTGAACAGAGAAATGGGTTCCTTATTGGTACGCTGAAAGGTCCACCCCCTCCTGCTGCTGCTGCTGCTGTGAGTGCCACTTCCAGTCCTGCTGCAGCTCCAGAAGCATCTCCGCAAGCATCTCCAGCACAATCGTAAGTCAGTCTGTCTGTACAGGATAAAAGATATATACAAATAAACAAGTAGTATTTTGAAGATACAATATTTACTAAAAGTACAAACACATGCAATAAATAAGTTCACCCTATTTTCCTTTTTATTTTTATTTTTTTATTTTTTAAAATCCAATATGCAGTGAGTGTATTGAAGTTGCGGAAGACTAAAGATACTGCACTTAGGCATAGACTTGTAGCCCACACATTCTCATGTGGTGTGACACACTCTCTATCAGTTCCAATCTTTTCAAGACAGTCTCATTTCAAGTACAGCATTGAAGTGATTACAACCTTTTTAACACGAATGTAAAATAATTTGTAGCCACTTTCATTCGTACAAACCATTTCTCTTTCATAGCAGTAAAGCTTTGTATTTAATTCTTTTTTTTTTTTTTTTTTTTTTTTTTTTTTTTTTTTTTTTTTTTTGCTAAGGGCTTCTCCAAGCTGCCTAAGTGGATATTGCGCCTGCAGTGAATCGAAAGTAGCTGTTGGCAGTCTAATTAGAGCACTCCATCTCCAGTCGGTTCTGTATCACTCAGAGTTGTTTAGTTCATTCATTCATTCATTGTGCCTCAACCTCAGTAATGGGCACCTTTAGAAACACTGTGTGTGCGTGTGTTTGTTTGTGTTCGTTCTTGTATTGTATGTTATTACAACGAATGTATTGTATGTATGTTGGAATCTCACTGGTGAAAGCTTACCGTGTGTGGTAACACTTGCTTCATAGTCCAGTCTAGGTCATTGTGCATAAATAGTTTTGCCTCGAAAGGAAGAGAAGGATGATATTAATTTTTTTTTTTAAACAGCAGCACACATTGTTAAAAATTGTTGAGTTGCAATTGCTAAGAAAGACTTTGAATGATTAAGTTAGACTGGTACTCTTTCTTTGTGTCACTGCGCCATCAGGTAGTATTTCTCTCTCTTGCTGTTCACCATCCTGGCCCTTTTTTTTTTTTTCTTCTTCCTTTTTTTCCCCTTTTTTTGTTGTTGTTGTTTTCCTAACTCACGGATTCCCTTCTTTTCCTCTGTCTACCTCTCCTGCTCCCCAGTATCTCTGTCCTTTCTGTGTATTTTCTTTTACTTCTTCATTGAAGTAGTTACATCAGTCAGTCAGTTTTTTTCCCCCTTACCTGCATTGACCCTTGCATTCTCCTGCTTCTCTGCCTCTCTTATACTCATTATGGTTAGCTACTGTAGGTGAAGACTCTTAACTCAGTTCAGCGACCCAGTGTTCAAGTGTCTATAGGATACCATAGGTAAATAAGGCACTTCTAGGTACTCAAAACTGTTAGGTCCTGACGGTTTAATGGTTTGCGTGTACACTCTGCAATTGGCGGTTGCTGGTTCGAATTCTGAGGAAGTTGCTTTACCCCCTCCCCCCCTTGTCAAATGTCTTCCCCATTCAGGTAATGACGATGCTTTACCAACTCTGATCAGCTCGTGAGTACACACACCATCATCATTACTGACACATAAGCATATTATTGTATAGATTATTATATTTGGATACACAAGTGTAATTTAAATATAGGCTGTGAATTTATGTGTTGCTACACCAGGGTAATCTTCAGAACAAAATAGGGAATCAACATTTTTGAAATTTTGGGGGTGGTCGTCTTTTCCGTGAAATTGATTAAAAAAAAAAAAGAAGTCTTCATGAAGGCCATAATATTTTGGGGGAAGGGGGAGGGACGGATTTTCAAATGAGGCCTAAAAAGATTCCTGTATACTGTCATCTAGTGGTGTCTGAAAACGCCATTACAGTAGAACCTCTGGTAGTGAACTCCTAAATGAGCAAATTACCTCTCTTTAGTGGAGAATGTAATACTAATTAGTTCTTAAAGCAAACAACCACTTATTTCTCAGGTCAGAGGTTCTACTGTGTCAATATTACCACCAGTAATTAGATTTTCATTACTGCCACTGTATTTCTTATTTTAGTAGCAGCAATGCCTGTAGCTGTTGCGGCAGTGAAAACTGTCGTGGGAAGGTGATAGCCGGTGTTGGAGCAGTCTTGGCCGCACTTGTGGCAGTCGGTGTTGGACTTTTCCTGTACAGACGGTACTCCAAGTGATTCGTTAGACAGAAGAAGTCATAGTGACTTGTAGCACAATCCTCTGTTAGATAGAACTGGTTCCATATACACAATATTGATCTCATCATACTTTTTTGTCATTCTAATTTATTTTTGACGTACTGGTACGTTCAAGTCTATAATTATTAATGTTATTGTGAAATAATTAGAAATACTTTGAGTTGGCAGTTAGAACAACCCGCAGAATGTTCACCTGTGTGGTGGTAGTGGATAGTTTCAAGCATTGAAGTATTGTTTGATCCCAACTCCTGAGAAGAGAGGTGAGGTGGCCATGAGAGATTTGAAATTGCCAATATATCGGGACTAGATCAAGGACAATGTACCAACCACTGAGTGTGGTCATAGGTAGTCTGCTAGTTGCATACATTAGATGCAGAAGTCTACTGCTTTTTTTCTTCTTTTTGTGGGGTGGGGGCTCCACCCCATTACTCCTTAAAGAAGGTTTAGTTAGTTTCTACAATTAACTTTCTGGGTGATATAGCTACAAATTAAGTAATAATTATAATACATAAAGATAACAGCTGATGTATTGGTTTAAGGCTCCATTAAAAAATAAAATTTAAATAGATTTAATAACTAGCTACAAAAAGTAATGATGTGTGATATTAACTGTGATTAGGTATTATTGCATATAGCACCCACCACGTGTGTGCACATGTAAGATATCATCCCAAGAATGTGATGACCAATGTGTACTGCATAATGGGTAAGGTGAGGTTGTCTATCTGGTGTGTGTAAGCCTCCATTGCTGCTGTGATGACGATACATGCCACTAGCACCACCCACTGCCTACCAGCGAGAAAACCCAAGTGAGGATCTGTAACACACAACACACATGGATAAGAGCTTGGGATATGTGGAAGCCATTTTTCACGGCCACTCACCAAGTACTGACAGACAAGCTACAGTGATGAGTTGAGAGAGGACAAATGCCACAGAACCTTCTACAGTCTTATTGGTGCCTGTTGACACACACACACACACACAGATACACTAAGGGCTATTGTGACTAGTAACGTTCACCAAGTAATAATAGTTTTTCTATATATTTAATTAAAACTTGGCCAACGCTTCGACTCCTTTCCGTAGTCCTCCTCAGTGGTCAAGAAGTCGAAATGTCAGGTTAGATTCAATCAAACATTATTGGCTGTTAAAACCAAGAATTACTGCTGATATAATTATTTCAGCCGAGAAGGACTGAATCATTCATTGCTCAAGTATTTCCTAACCTTTCCATTTCATTTTCCCGTAATTCCTGCCAACAAATGAGGCCACTGTGTCACCCACTCCTAAAGAGAGCACACCTGAGTACATCGCAAGACGTACAGCTGGAGGGAAAAAAAGAAAAAGAAAAAAAAAAGCCTAGTTAAACACACATGTATGCCCACACCAACTTTCTATTCAACTCTACCTTTATTGAATGCCCTAAGGGGAGAAAGCCAAAGCGGAAGTGCCACTCCCACCAGGAGATAAATGTTGGACACTACTGCTGTTCCAGAGTCCTTCTCATCCATGAAGCTCTTGAAAAAATTGCGCAGAGAAGCTCCAAATGGCCACATGTTGAGCACGCGACACAGCTGGAAACATAACACAGTAGGTAAGGTGTATGCACTACAAGATGCTCAATAAAGTGGTTAGCCAGAAATAGCTAGCATGTAGTGATCACTATTGCAGATGCCTGTGGGCATTTAAGTATTTCCCCCCCCCCCCCCCCCCCCCCCCCCCCCCCCCCCCCCCCCCCTCCTTCATCCATCTCCCCAACAATATAGATGCATGAGTAAATCTAACAACTCAACGAGCCATAAATGTCACTATCTTCGCCCTCTTCTTGAACCTCCTACAACACACACGAACCTCCAAGACGACAAATAAGAAGAGGATGTTTGAAGAGACCAGTGCAGTGAAGCGCACGTCCAGTACTATTCCAGCGAGATAGATGACGGCACCAGACACATGGAAGATCTTACGCTGCATCATGATGTCACTGGAATAGGTAAGAATGGAACAGAAAATCAGTCATGACCACACCCACATGACAAAGTCAGTCATGACCACACCCACATGACAAAGTCAGTCATGACCACACTCACATGAAAAAATTAGTCATGACCACACCCACATGACAAAGTCAGTCATGACCACACCTACATGATCACACCTACTGTGATCAAAATTACTTGTGTCAGCATATTTAGTCAGATTACAGAGAAAATGGTCTGAATGGTACAATACAAACATGATAAAATCATAATCAGGGCTTCAGACTGAAGGGGGCTGGCCCTGTGAAATCCACCGTCCCTCCTCCCAGAAATTTTAGAAGTTGATTAATTTATAGTACAGTAGCGAAAGTTGAATTTTATGAGTAGTAAGATTATAAAATCATGCATATGACCAAACACTGATCTATGTAAAATATATACATTTTCATACAGGCATGTGCATCAGAGCTGTGTTGGTTTAGTTATGGGAGTGGCTAATTGCACACAGTGTCTTCCACCCCGAGTAAAAAGTCCTGTAGGAAACCCTGACAATTTCTGGCCCCACCTAAAATGAAGGGTCAGCCACACACACCCTACAAGACCCACTCACCTTGAGATCTTCAAATGTTGTGCCCACCCTTCAGTGGATGACTGGGCAACCACCAGCACTGCAGTCAGTACACACACACCCACCCACACCACTAGAAGGATGATCTGGAACACACACACATACATATATACTTACATACACACATACATACATACATATATGCATGCTTAGATAGATAGACAGACAGACAGAGAGACAGACACATTACATACATACATTCAGTGGCATAGGAGGGGCGGGGCGGGTGGGCGGGCGGCTACATGGGCTGGAGCCCCCCCCCAATAATTTTGGGACACAATCTAATGAGGTGATCTCACAAGTCTTTTTAAGCGCTTGAGAAAAGCTACTTTAAACTATTAGATGTACTCTCTCTCTCTTTCACAGGCTTTTCTTAAACAATACAGATCTTACCCGGTTGACGTGGGAGACACAGTTGAGCATGAGGTAAGGAATGGGATGATGGCCTCCCAGTAGTCTGCCTAGCCATGGCAAGATCAGCATAAACCCAATGCTCAGAGAGAGCAGGATAAATGTGGCAGACCAGAACTTGATATCATGATGTTGTCTGATACATAATCATTATACATACAAGCAAATCAAAACAACATCTCAATAATTCAGTCATTCTCGGCTGAAATAATTATAATAATAGCAAATTTTCTCGTTCTAACAGCCAATATTGTTAATTAATTGGATTAAGTTTTAATTAACAATATTGGCCATTAGAACAAGTTGCTATTATTACAACATCTCAACAAGTGCATGTGACACTGTGATGTGGAAGGAGGGAGGGAGGTACGGGATTTACACAACCAAGAGCCGAACCCGAGGAAAGTGTGAACCCTGTACAGATCAAATGGAGTGGTGCAACTGACTTGTACCACCATGGCTCTAGGAAACTCATAAAAGAACAACTAAATTTGATTGGACGGTTCACTTATTCACCTCCTAGGAGGTGGGTGTGAAATATATTGATCCTGAATTGAGAAATCTGATTGGACGGTCTGAAAGTACCATGGTACAAGTACTGAACTAATCTCCTTTCAACTACAACACTCAATAATACAATATGTGAATCAATTTTCTGTCTTTCAATCTTTTTTTAATTTAATTTGTGTGTGTGTGTGGTAATTCTCCAAATGGATACTCATCTCCCCCTACCCTACCCCACGTGTTCCACATACTTGGCTACTGAGACTTTGTAGAGAGCTGGACTCAGTAGTACACAGCACAGGACCACACCCACCAGCAAGAGCTCCATGAAAAGCACCGATTCACTCCTGAAGAACACCAGAGATTCCGGCAACGACACCACACCCAACTATGGATAAAGTGACAGGGGGAGGGGGAGGGGGCGGATAAACAAGCGAACTCACTAAAGCCAATTGAGTGATAGAAAAATAAATAAATAAATGAATGGCTGCCTTGGAATTTGAAAAAAAGCACCCTAATGTCTTCAATTGAGCAATTACACCATTCATCCACAATTAATGATTATCTCTCTCTCTCTCCCCCCTCCTTACCAGTGGCACTAGCTGTACGGCAGTGTCCAGCACGAGAATGGTCAGTCCTTGTGATACAATGACCACTTCCCCCAGGGAGAAGGTGCCAGGGACATTCTGGATCAGCCACACCCCTATAAGGCTATATACCACCACAGCCGGCAAAGATAGCCACATCGGAACTGCAAATACACGAGACGACCACTTCAGTAAATGTTCTTAATCATCACTAGGTAGGAATAATAGCACCATATCAACATTATTAGTTCCATGCTGAAATTTATTCCATAGAAAGAAGCACACAGCAATTGCCATTAGAATATTACTAGAAGAGTGAGGATTGCTAAGATGTGTCCTCACGTTCTACAGCAACTGTTGAAAGTAATGGAAGTTGTACACATAAACTTTTATTAGCACAACTTTTATGCTTATTTGTACCACTCAATGACTTTCAAAATACACATATACATATACATATTGTATTAAACAATAGAACATTGTAGTAAAGCCTGGAAAAGCAGGACTATGCTGGGCAATGATAATAACAGAACCATGGTAACAGGGAAACACACATACATACATTACATGTGTACCCAAACACCAACTTCCTCCTCTTCACTGACCATCTATGAAGTAGTGCAGTCCAAAGGTCATGCCCAAGACGGCAAAGTTGTAGAAGACCACGTGAGTGGGATGCGCGATGAAGTGGATGACTGTAGCCAGGATGGAGCATGCACTGAGCATGCTCAGTATGACCAGGTACATATGGACCAGATCTAAAGGACAAGTCACAAGAGGGAGGGTTCCAACAGTAACTACTAGACTCACATGAAGTGATGATACTTACCATATAATAAACCAGTTTCTTTGCAAAGTGAGGCAACAGACATGCATTGACTTCAACACAAGTAAAACTAAACTAACTAAACCCATGGACTAAAGCAGAGTAGAATGACTACATCTCTTGGTACTGAAGTGCAGACAATTTTATACACTAGAAAATGTGAGTTGTCTAGACTAAGCCTGCATTTGTCAGACCCTTTACCAAAGTTAATGACTTCATAACAGAAAGTTCACTCTGTGTGTGTGTGTGTGCATATTCGTGTAAGTGTGTATGCGTATTTTATATATGCATAAAACATGCTCTTAGCACATGTTGTTGTGCCCACAATTAAGTGGGCCAGGCTACTCCTTACCGACTGTGGTCTTGGCATTATGAAGAGCAAAATAGAGTTGTGCACAGCAAGCCATGGGCAAGAGGAGACAAGCCATGGGGAGCCCTTGGGGACCATCATGTCTAAACAACAACAATAATAACAACAACAACAACAACAGCATTAAAAACACACATATGTTGCCCCTTGGCTAATTTGACAAAATAAAGTTCAGTTTTTTGCCTTCAAAATGCATACCTCAGCTTAACTTCCACAAGACGAGAAGGAAAGTAATCCAACCACGTGCTGGACATCACCACTGCAATACTCACTACACACACACACACACACACACAATCAAAAATGAGAAAAATGTATGATTGTGGTGCACTTTTGTCAACAAAATCATCATAAAGAGTCATGTTGGGGCAATCATAAAGTAAGTACAACAATGGAATTCCCAATAACAAAGATAAATGAGGAGCTGTACCTAATTCTACACAGTACCATAGATATTGAAGTAACTGACCAATCAGATTGCTCGCATACATAACTAGGATATACACCACCATGCCACACATGGTCATCACCATGGCAACTCACAGGCAATTAATATAAAGGAGGACGACACCACGATACTTTGGACGCCCTCCTCCGTACTTTCCACCATGAACAGCTTGTAGAAGACAGCCAGGGAGCAGACAGTGAGGATCCTCATCTCTATCACGTGATAGTGTTTGTCTTTGAACTGTGACACAAACTCCTTCAGACTGCCCCTGGCTGGCTTGACTTCCTCCTCCTCACCTGCTACAGGAAACACATCCACATAGCTACTTATAGCAGTGAACTTTTTCTTCCTTTTACCCTCAGATTTTGTTTAATGATACCAATAAAAAGGGAACAGTTTGTCTCATAGGAAAAATATATACTTCACAAATTTCTTTCTCAGCCTCCTTTTCACTCATTAGATGTATTCTCTCTCTTCACAGGCTTTTTTTTTCTTTCAGAGCACTGATGCATTAAGCAAGCGGTCCTGGGTTCGATTCCCAGTGACAGCCAACCATTTGTTATTCAAAGCTGTGAAGTAGATACATCTAATGAGAAACATGTCAATTCAATATTTCAGATGTTGTAATGTATTCCATTTTGTATCAACAATGTTCTGACCTTACAGGGTTTTTATTCTCACTTGCACACGAGTACTAATTATTATTAGTAGGTGTGGCCAGAAGAGTTCATACGTTAGACTACAGATGTTGCAGATTCAATACATTAATATTATCATAGCTGTTGATCCCTTGCCTTCGCTATAAGAAAACAGACGGTTCTGAAACGAATTGCATTACAGAGAGATATTTCAACCACACACGATTGCCATGCACTTCACACTCACCCAGCTTATAACTTATTGACTTAAAATATTGTAAGCAGAGAAAAGTATGCCTTAGTGAATTGAAACTACTACAGCTATCTTTGTAAACTCCTAGCAATAAGACCACTACATCTACACTTCACATTTATTGCGACATTACATTTTTATTTTGGTAAGTGTATGTGCAAAGGTAGTCTCTCTCACATCACTATCAAAATTACATATCACTTACCACCACCACCATTTGCAGTGTTATAACTTCGGTCATCTCCCTCAGCACCATTAGAGAGGTCGGAAGTTGAACTTCTATTTTTATTAGTCTTTTGTTTCCTTTTGGAAGGCATGCTTAACTCTCAATTGGTAGTTCAGGAATGCAGCAAGGTTCCCTTTAGTCTTTTGGCTCGCTCTTCGTGGTAATCTAACTTTTTCTGAACGGATTTGAGTCTCAAAATGTGCAGTTTCCAACCAACAACGACTCCTACTAGGAAACTAACGCTACAGCAGATGGCAACCACTGAGGAGGTATTCATTATTCTTCACTTGGAACGGATCGCTCTACGAAATTATTCCTATGAAGTTTCTGGCTCTAAATATACGACAAATAGTTGCTATGGCTACAAACCGTAAATCATCGGTATCGTATACTACTGTAGACTGTAGTAGATGTAATTCTGTGAACTGAACAACTTTTTCCTGACTGCTGAAAAGACTTGCATCTGTATCGCTTTATTAAGAAGACTTCAGGAGCTGCGTATCACAGTAAATATGGTACGTAGGAAGAAGCGGTGAAGTAGAACTTGTATTCTGTTCGATTCATTAGCTGTTGAATACATTTACTGTATTGTCATGGTCTTTTAGTCAGAGGTAGAGGAAACTCTGAAGAGGGTACAAGCTCACAAAGGGGTCACAGGGGTCATCATAGTCAATCAGGAAGGTAAACGTCATAAAACTACTTTGTTGATTTGTTGGTGTTCTTTAATTGGAAGTGATGCCATAGGTATACTAATGTTTCTGCAGGCATTCCCATTCGCACTACTCTAGATAATGCCACCACCAACTTGTACGCCACTCAAGTACAGCAGCTGGCAACCAAGGCACGGACAACAGTGAGGGATCTTGATCCTACCAATGAACTGTCGTTCCTTCGTGTTAGAACAACCAAATTTGAAATTTTGATAGCACCAGGTGAGGTGTCGGATGTGGTTTTGTATACATAGGTGATGCTACATAGGTGATGCTACATAGGTGATGCTACATAGGTGATGCTACATAGGTGATGCTACATAGGTGATGCTACATAGGTGATGCTACATAGGTGATGCTACATTTGCTATGTGCACTGAAAAAAATCCATTATTTTATGAATCTATACAAGTAATCTAATTTTCATGTTATCTTGGCTTTGTGTGTGTGTGTGTGTGTGGGGGGGGGGGGGGGGGGGGGGGAGGGGTTGGTGTGTAAGTATTAAGTTATGTTAAAATAGACAGAAAATGATTGCAACTACACTAGCAGATAATTCCTCAAGTTTAATTCCTCATTTTAACCTATCATGATCATACATTATAGCTAACCGGCAAATGAAAACTCAGTAGGCAATGGGGGAAATGTCATTAGTTAGAGTGTACTTATATATGTGTATATGAACTATGCAATATGTAATGGTAGTGGTACATTATCCTCTTTTATGGTTATCTGATTCATTCACAAATTCTGGGCTGCTTAGAAAGGATTGACAAAACTCTACCTAGTTTTATTTTAAGCAATAGTTGGAAGAAAAAAAAGTTTAATGCTTTCATACTTTGACTAGCCAGTGACTCCATAGCTCCATAGTTATAGAGTTTGTTGTTGTTGTTGTTGTTGTTGTTGTTTGCCTCCTGGTGTACTGAATGCACTGAGCCCTTGAAATAGTGTAATCAATATGACACCTTCTTCCTTCCTTTCCATTCAGCTGGAGTTGGTATTTATATACAGTGACACCTTACCATAATTAGTGCTTTCCTGTTCATTGATGAGACACAACTTGAACAGTTGGTGGTTAGGGCTGTGTTTGTTTGTTTTTTTGTTTTTTATTTGTGCTACTATTTTTTTAAAAGTTTTATATCTGATTGTCTTCAATTATGGTTTGTTTGTTTTTGTTGTTTTTAATAAGGAAGTCAAAAGACAGTTTTACTTCATGCCTTTTCTGGTTGCTATTAGATAACGAAGATCAGGCTAGCATGCATGGTTGAGTAAAAAAGTGATATGTTAAGTGAGAATTCAAAATGGTTATAAATACATGTAGCTTTAAAGCACAATATATTGTGTAAAATACTTTATTGATCTGCAGAATTGAGTTTTTTTGTTTTTGTTTTTTGCTTTTTTGTTGTTGTTTTTTCTCTTAATTTTGGCCAACAAAATGCAGAATTACGTACTCACCTCATTTTAGAGTAGTGGTAGCTTTAATATTAGGGAATCCTGACTATCTGAACTACTTGACAATCAAACCAACAAGCACTTTAGCTACTTAAAAAAAATGACGAAGTTTTTGAATTTACGTTTTCAATGCCATAGTAACCACTCGCAACAACTTTTTGTGACTTGAAAAAGAAATCATTTCTAAGGAATTTTTGCACAGTTTTGAGCCTACCCTAAAGAAAGGTTTGATTACCGCTGCAGTACCAGAAGAAACTAGGGGCAAGCCCAAAAAGCTGCATTTGGGGGAGAAAAAGAAGAGCTCGTGCTTTCAAGGGGCATACATACAATCCATACATTTATCGAGCATATACCTGATTTTCCATTGACCACCTGTAATACTGTCTTGCTTGCTTCACTCATTCGCCTCGCCAATAAACAATTTAAAATAATGCAGTGTTTCATCCAGACATTCTTGCAAGGGGGGGCAAAATAGAGTTTTGAAAATGTAAGGGGGGGCGGGCGGCACTGGTCACCATGGGAGTGAAATAGAATTATTGGAAGGCCTATGTCCTACATTAAAAAAACATAATCTTATCTAATGAGGTCTGCATATGTCAGATCCTGACAAGTTAATTCAGCTACTCATTTTCACCTCCACCGTCTAGCAATTTTCAGTCAACTGTGACATTCACTATTTAGATGCTTTTCACACACTATTCAACTCTGACTCTCACCTCCCCTTAGGTTTATCACACGTTGATTCACACTTACGGTTGCTGGCTGGCTATAAAAAGGCCAGCCCTCAGCTCACCGTAGCAGTTGTTGAGTTTTGATCTATACAGATTCTACAACTTCCAGAACCAGAACTCTAAGCACTCGTAGTCCCTGACAGCTTAAGATAGTCTCAAATGGATATTCGCTCTTTCTTCTGTGGTGCAAGCTCTTCAAAGTCACCTGGCCACTCAAGTAGCAGTGACACAGAAGATAAAATTGACAGCAATCAATCTGATACTGAGTTTTTGGAGCCAAGTCCTGCCAAGAAAAGATTAATTGTCCATGAGAAGCATGCAAAGGAAAGATTAACTACACATGAGAAAAGCAAGAAAATCACTGCAAGCAGTCGAAAATACAACAAAAAATGGGAAGAGAGCTTCAATTGGCTGATGTTTGATAAAAATTTCCAAGGAGCTTTTTGTAAGGTTTGCAGGAAGAGAGGAATTTCTCTTCAAAGAACAGGAGGAACATGGATCTCAAAACCTTTCACGAACTGGAAGAAGGCAATAGAGAAGATGAAAATTCATGCAAAGAGTGATATTCACCTCCTATCATGTGAAGCAGAGATGGCTGCAGCTACAGCACTACAAGAAGGGTCAGTCATTCAGCAACTCCAACAAATTAATGATGAACCCGAGAGGAGTGGAAAACATTTCGAAGCTACTTATCGAAGAAGCCGAAAGGTAACCTGCACTTGCAGTTGAAAGAGCTCACCACAAGTGATATGCTTAGTGAAATTTTTCCAAACATTAACACCCTGGCAAACATATGTCTATCTATCCCTGTCAGCACTGCTTCAGTGGAAAGGAGCTTCTCCAAAATGAAACTAATTAAAACACGAAATCGAATTGGGCAATCACAATTATCCTATTTGATGAAAATAGCCATGGAGACACCCGAGACGCTCTCATCTACACAATTAAATGACATTATTACAGTATGGAACAAAAAAACCCAGACGAATTGCTGTGTGAATATTGTTTATTATTAATTTGGTTTACATTTTTCTCTTAATAAATATCGGTTCTTTCAAAAGGGTGGGGGGCACTTAGAATCCAAGGGGGGGCATTTAGAACCCAAGGGGGGGCAAATGCCCCCTTTCGCCCCCCCCTAAATGAAACCCTGTAAATGGAATTGGCTATGCTTAATATTAGTTTGTTTATATATGTGTGGACGTATGTATGTCATTTTGTACTTTGACCCTCACTTTTTCATGTTTGCTTGGAGGTCGACCTTGTCCCACTAAACAGAATATTTTAGTTTATCGATCTTTACCTGTATCATCCAAACAAATTGAATTGTTTACCGCTTTGAATTCTTTTCCAGGTGCAGTTAAAACTTACAAACTTACCAGAGTTTATTTTCTATTAGAATTAGTGGAGGTGGTAAATTAATCACCAAGTCTTGTATTGGTATGTCCAGTGAACAAGTGTGTGTGAAATGTTGTGCATTACAGCTGCTTCTTAGCTAAAGAATAAGCAAAAAGTAAATGTTTAACTAACTAATAAATATTTTAGCTGCCTTTACACAGCTTTTTGGCTACTACTGTAGTAAGCATGTCCTAATATAGGATCAGGTTCAAACCTGTTGGTAATTCATTAGAAATATTCTCTCTCTTTCACAGGCTTTTTAAACAATACAGAAATTAAAATATTTGGTCGCCACCGGGAATCGAACCCAGGACCACTTACTTAACGCACAAGCGCTCTGCCACTGAGCTACGACAACCAGCCGGCAAACAAACATTCCAATTCTGTATTTATACATTATTTACTTTTAAATATTATTAATTCTGTATTGTTTAAATAAAAGCCTGTGAAAGAGAGAGAATACATCTAATGAGTAAAAGAAGGCTGAGAAAGAAAATATAAACTGTGGGTAATTCCTTAGAAATACCTTTTTTCTTTTTGTTTTTTTAAGTCAAACAGTTGCGGCGAGTGGTTACTATGGCACTGAAACCCCTTTACCGTATATACATAATACTGTCTCACTTGCTTCGACCGTATTTTAGTAGCTGGAGGGTTAGAAGATCATACAACAATGCTTGCGTTTATATAGCCTAACTCGGGAGGCTCGCTTGCCATTTGTGCTCAAGCACACCAGTATGGTCTTGTCACACAGTATCTAAAATTACTTCCAGACTTATTATATATATATATATATATATATATATATATATAAAATTAAGTGTATAGTCTCCTGGTAGTTAAGCTGAGTATTTTTTTTAACCCCACCAATTATTTGCTACAGTACAGGTTTATTTATAGAGGAATGATGTTAATATTTTTCAACTCTATAAGTTTTTAGGCTCACTTTATTTGGCTGATTAAGTGAGTTAAAATTAAATTTTAGACCACCTCCAACCTTTGATTCCTGGTAAAAGTATATCAAAGTGACCTCACACTTTAATCTTGTAACTACTAGGAGCTAGGAAGCTGCATAAGCTGGGTAACTATGGCAGCTACTCCAATCTAGGTTGGCATTGGATGGAACACTTTGATGATTTTTGCTTAAAGTGGAAATACTATCATGTGCCTGTTTGGTTGTTGTTTGGCCCCGTTTCTAATTTGCTCTGACTGATTGCTGATTGAGTACTTTAGATCATTACGTTTGGTACTTGGAACTCATCGCTAGTTTTGTTTTCTTGGCTTGTTAGTTTGTTTTACTCAAAGTAAAACTTGTAGATGCTTGCCTCGAATTAATTAAAGCTTGTAATTGAGTGTTAAGATGACATATCTAGTCTTGAGTCTAAATTACCCCACCATGACTAGTGATGTCACGTCTACTCCTGATTTTGTTTATCAACCCAATTGACTGCCATGACGACCTCAATTACCTTATTTACGTATGGCTAGGGGGTGCTCATGCTGACGTCACATGTAGTGGTATAGTCACAAGACGAAAGCTAGTAACGGTTAGATACGTCCATTTCTTAATGTAGTTTGTTTAGTTCCATTGGACAGTAAATAATGTCCTCTCCTCACCGTTGAACTTTACATGAGGAGGGTTCGCTTCAGTCATACATAGGGTAGTATATAGTAATTAGGAGGCAGAGTATTAAGGATACTAGCTCTATTTTTAAACTTGAGATGATATTTCATCCAATCAATTGTAACATCTTTTGGTGGTAGTTTCATAATTTATTTGATATACTGTACAATATTTTCCTTTCTTTTTATTTTTTTAATTTTTTTAATTTTTTTAAATTGAAATATAGTTTATATGTATTAGTGTTTTAGTGTTCTGGCCTCAATTGCAGTGTTGTAGAAATGACTGCACATGTTACATGCATGCATGCCAGTGCCTGTGATGATTTCATGAATGTTGTATGTGTATTCCTTCACGTGCTGTGGTGTTGAGGTCAAGTAGCAGTCGCTATTAGAGAGTCATTGTGTCTAGGTCTCTCTATTATATGCAAACTAGCCATAGACACTTGGGCGGGGAGATGTTTATAAAGACGTGAGTGCAGGAAGCTTTGCAATAAATATAAACAGTATGCTTAGTCTTCTTGCTCTTTTAAGGAATTCCTGCGGAACTAGGTTCATGATTGGCGGAGTCTCTCCCACCTGTAGAGTTATGTATGTATGTTCACCTATAATTTATTATCATGTAATGAACAAGACACATAAACAACACGTATCCTACTATTAACAATTTCACTTGCAATATTAAGAAATGCCAGGTGATGTGGGATATTGACAACTTTTCAGTTTTTTTTTGTTTTGTTTTGCTTTTATTTTCCTTAAAATTGAATAAACACTAACTTTTCCTTGAATTTGAGTGATTTCAATACTAGGAGAGATGGTTTGTGTGGGATCAAAGGACGCTAGCCTAGTAGTTTATTTCCCTTGTTTATTCTGTGATTTATGTAAGTTTATTGTGCTCAATGATAACTATGTATGTGATGGTTCTGCATACATAGCTGTCATTCTTCCAGCTGCTGCCGCAGTTGTAAGACACACAGGGTTTGTTGCTAAAGTGCACTCTGGAATGCTTGGGAACCACCGTTTCCTTTTTTCTGGATGTGGACCTTCTAAACACTTACGTATGATTTAGGTGTTAAATTTTCCTTTGACCCAATAACTAACTGTATTTCCTGTGTAAGTTAGATCATTCAATGATATACAGGCTCGTACATAAATGTGCATGTCATTATATATAATATTAACTTTTAAAAGTTTTATTTTTTTATTTTTTTATTTTTTTGATATTTCCTTCCTTATTTCAATTTACTAGCCCATCACTGGCGATAACCACACTTGACTCTTATATTTTCCCATTTGATCTCTTTTCTCTTTCGCTGAATTGACTATATTGGTTGCTATTTGCTTTCTGCTCAGTTCGTTAAATTGGTTGGGGCCAAAGAGTGAATTTGAGTTTAATATAGGGAGGAGATGCTCAGCTAAGTTTCTTGATAATCATCTACTAGGGTCATTTTTCAGTAGTGTGTGTGTATGTGCATACATGTACGTACGTGTGTGTGTGTGTGTGCAACTGATTTGTGCACACCATTACTTCAATATGTATGTAGCTAGTTGTTGTATAGGACCTTAGATTAACACTAAGAATAGGATTAGCTAGCAAGATTCCTTGCTGAATATAAACTTGGCCAGAGATGCCAGAGGCTTGGAGCACTCCCCAAGATGCCGAATAGACATGTTTGACCTAAACATTATCTTCATTATAGTCATATTGGCAATGGTTGATTGATTGATTTCTTTTTCCTTTTTCTTTTTTTTTCTTTCTGCAGATAAAGATTATATTCTGATTGTTGTCCAGGATCCTTGCCAGACGTGAGCTGTGGAATCGATTTAGTTGAACACAATATAAAACAGGAGAACACAAAACTACCATTGTTATACAATGCATTTTAACACACTTTGCAGTATTGATAGATAATGTTTGCACTGATATGGATTTATAATGAAGCTGAAAATGACCTGAGAAGTGTTGTCAAGTGAAAAGTGTTGGCCGGTGAAATGTGTTGTTTAATTAAACATTTGCATATGAAGCTAACTGTCATCAATTCCATCATCGCACAACGAGAACACCGTTTGCATGATGTCGGCAAACTCTTCCGGGCACTGGGCATGGACGTGATGTCCGGCGTTGGGGACGGGATCGGGCGTGTGCACATTGTGTCTGCTCTTCTGTATCTCGTCTGCAATATTGCTAGAGAACGGTGATTCCTTGCCGTAGATGAATGTGATGGGGATGGAGTCGTCCAGCTCGATGAGTTTAGACTTCAAGGGGTACTCCGCCCACAAATAGCTGTAGCCACTGATGATGGCAAATGCCTGCTCACCGCTGTAAAATAAAAATTAAATACAATTAATTGACTTTTCAATAAGTAAATTAAATTTAGCTGCATCAACATTATTTTGTTTAAATTAGCAGTATATTGGACAAGAAGGTTAGAATCTACATTTACAAACCACGGTTTTTGTGATCAACTTATAGGAATGAATTTATAAAATATAATACCTTCTGACCGTGTGAACCTAGGTAACTAACACTTGATAATTATTTCAGTGACAAGTTGACCCTTGTCACATGCCAGTATGTGTGTGTGTGTTCTAGTTCTCCAGACATTACAACTGTTGGGAAGTGCGTACCTTCTGACAAGTCAACCAGACACTGTATTTCTACTGATTTTATACGTTTTTTTTCTTTTCAGGATAGCCTATAAAACAAGTGCTTCCTTTATACTGTTCATGTGCTTAACTTCCTCAAAATGCTATATTAAGATCTACAAATGGGGGAGGGGGGGGGGCGGGCGCACGAGTTGGTATGCAGATCAACAAAAGTACACAGCCTGGTCTTTTTTTCTTTCTTTTTTTTTTTCGCTATAATAGATCATACTTATTTCAGATCACAGCACCCTTTGAAGGGGTGGGGGGGTCAGTTGGAGTATAGCATGCAGTTGGACTGGTTCCTATGGCCTATACTGAGACAGGATATTGGACCCCCCACAGTGTAAAGTTATCTCATACTGAAGGACTGCTGTAACAACATTACCTAAGTCAAGTGTGTGTGTGTGGTGTGTATGTTTCAATTTGCCCGGTACAGATGGACAGGCTCTTTTCCTAGAATCCTCCATCAATGGACAAGCAACCATGCCACCTGGTGGTTGTTGTGAAAATAAAACAATGCCTTTCTATTTCCTCCTATTGTATTTTCGAACACCCCTTTAATGCAAAGTCCTTTATGTAGTGCATTCGTAGAGTTAGCATCCACAACACTAATCTATAAGCTATATCAGATTGTATAACCTTTACCCGATAGTGCGAAGGGCTAACAGCTTGCTTGCATGTACGTATGTATATTTTCAATATATCACGATGCGGCAACTTGTACTTGGGTATCGCACAAAACATTTGCAATAGTTGTTTTTGTGCGTAACTACTCTGACGTCCTAATTGTGATTTACTTAAACATTGGCGACCGATACAAAGATAAATAGCAGGATGTGGGTTGATGACATGCTTGGTCAGGCTGAATGGCCTGTACACAGACTGTTTGATGCTATTAATAACGTCCAGTCTAAAATTAGAACACACTACACACACTTCAATATATTTCATCACTTGTATTAGCTAGTCGCTACACGCACACAGTTATGTTTACAGGGTTGAATACTTCATAGTACTGAGTTAGTAACGAATGGGGGAAGACCTTTTTTTCTACTTCATCAATCGCCTAACACACATAGCAGACTGTTAGAGCATGTGAGAGACAACATTACTTCTTTTCAGTGTCATTAACGGCAAGTACTATTATTTAACCACTTCCAACTTCAACCGTAATGCAATAGCAGACTATACACACCACTAATCATATATATATATATATATATATATTTATTTATTTATTTTTACTGATGTGCATTTAAGCTATATTTTCACTTAATTTCAAATTGTATAGTTTGTGATGAAATATCCTCCTATATTGTATACACAATATATTGCCATCTACAATTGCTTATGTCTTGTATTATTAATATTTATTGTTTTTTATAGACCACTTACGTTGCTAAGCTTTCTTGAATGATGGAATGGAAGAAGTAGCTGGCCGTGTTGTCTCCATACACTGCCTTGGCTTTGTTCAGAAATAAATCACCTACCAGGGGGGCTGTGAAATCAATAATAACAATGACAGTAATGAGAATGCAACAACAATATGACACTAACATAGCAATAGAAGGCTTGCTGTATGTGGATTGAAAGATAATATGATTGGCACAAGTCAAACTCATTTAGGAACTTGCACAAAGTAGTATAGTTTTGCCAGATTGGTTACAACTAGTTTCAGAAACCTAGCTTTACTCACAGCTGATAACAACTCTACATTTTATCTAGAGATAAAACCACGGTCACAACAAATACTACTTCACAATTGGTCGGAATCATGAGAGAGTCAAAGTTATCACAAAGTTATCACTATGACTACTACAACCAGTAGTGTCCTTAGTAATACTTTTTCAGTTACAAGAAGTCAACACTTCCTTGATAGAGCACAGAAAATACCATTTCAAATAACTACTATGAACTTCTTAACTTTTCTGTTGATTTAGCAATGAGAGTACGGCAAGTGTAGTTGTTGTTTCAGGAAAGAGTGGTAACCACAATCCCGACTAAATGTCAACATGGTGCTCTCACAAGAAAAATGCAAAGTACAAATCCACTGCATACACCTCCTGACACATTAGCAGTAAACCATAGCAACCCAACTAAGTATGCATCATGGTTTAGACATCTTACTCCACAAGCTGGTAGACTAATGGAATCGAGCACTTCCACATGCACTTTTATAAGAAGCACAGGTGACCTTCTTGGGATCATAGCATTTAGTAACTCCAACACTTTCATTTAATTTGATTCGCTTGTGAGAAACTGAGTTGGCCAGTGCAAGTGAGAGGGGAGGAAGGGTGGGGGGGGGGGGGGGGGGGGGGGGGGGGAATAAATTATAATAATTTATGTTTGAGCATGATTTAGTATTTAGTCAAAATGTGTCAGTCAAGAATTTTAATTAACGGATTTCAAATTAATGAGGTGTAACTAATACATTTCCTGCTGGCATTGATATATTGATCAGGTGATAATGATAATATTACAGCCACCGATTAGTCACAATTCATATGAATTGGACATAATTACCCACCCACAACCCCAATATGTTGTCCTATGGGTATTATTATGATTCAAATGGGGTAAGTCAGTCTGAAAGTAAGGAAGACAGAATGAAAGAAACTAAATTCAATCCTTTGTCAGATTGATCAGTAATTTATTATTTATTCCCAGTGTCTGCGCACAGCTAGAACTGAGAGTTTGCCATACTATGTGATTGTAGTTGTGACAAAGGAGGTTGTAAAGGGGGTGTCACTAATACTTCAAAGAGGTGCTTAAATTTGTTTCTAAAAACAACAACAACAACAACAAAGTCTGGTGCAATTAAATTGCCAGAATGGCAGGGAGAAGACACCATTTTGTATGTCACAGGTTCTAATATAGCATACACATGAACTTAAAAAAAATAAAAATAAAAAGAACAAAAAATGAAGATAATAATAAATGAAACCAGAGAGACAACAGCCAAGATCATAATCTTACCCAGTGGTCCTACGGATCGCAGCAATCCAAATGGATTAGACCTCGTCAAGGCAGACAATTCCATCGCACATTTCTGCCACAGGACACTCCCCTTTACCACCTGGTCCTCTTGCTTGGGCATTATCCCCCATGGGTCCAGTAGTACCAGATGATGCACACGGGATGGATACTGCATGGTGTAATTAGAAGCAATGTACCCCCCAAAGCTATGGCCCAGAAGTATGAATCGGTCTAGCTTCATCCTTCGCCTCCATTTATCAAGCATCTCCACATACAAAGTCGTGCAGTCCTTGGCATCGCCAGCAAACTGTAGCCGGGAACTGAGGGAGAATCCGGGAAGATCAATAGCATATACTTCTCTGTCTTCATAAAGACCCTTGAAGTTCTTATGGAAAGAAGGGATTCCCCCACCTAATCCATGCAGCATCACCAGGGGCATCCTCATGTGGGTGTGGTACTTGGACGCTTGGAAACACAACGTTCTCACGTGCTTTCCCTCGGCAATGGGCACATCAAATAATACTCCAAAAGTAAGATCTGGAATGAAGTAGTTTTCACACGATAAATTAGATACATTAGAGTTTTGTTATAGTAAAGTATGACTACAAAGCATTAGCATCACAGTATTAGTATTAAATATTAATCCCATGGGAAATCTAGCCCCGGTTCAAAGGGTTCCATGGAACCTCCACTTTAGCTGGCAAAACTCGTAACACAGGATAACTACACTATTGTTCCTTTAGTTATTTTCTCAAGAAGTGGTCCAGATCACGAGATCATATAAACTCACAATAAGCACAAACGGTAATGAGCTGTTGGAAATCTCTAGTGGCCCGTGCACGTTTAGAGTTGCAAAGTCAGATTGACAAAAACAAAACAAACAAAAACAGCAACCAGAAACAACAGCGCAAGTGAGCATGATTATTTAAAAGGAAGAGTGCTGGTGTAATTTATTAACACTGTAGAAAAAAAAAGCTTTTGCCACTAAATCAGAGTCTTGAGATTAGGAATCCTCTACTAAATACTAGACACACCTCTGTAGTTATATATGTATGTTATGTCTAGCATATGTCCTCTTCCTGATGGAGTCTATAGCTTATGGCACTGCTAACAATAGCCCCAAGATACTGCCTTAAACTTTTTTCTATCTTTAACTCTTTCGACCCCGCCGTAACCACATATATGTGGGCGAGAATAGGCCCGCGTTCTCCGAATTAAAAAAAATCTATTTCATATTAAACCGTCATTTCTTTTTTATACGTAAAGTAGGCGTTGTAATTCCTTTTTTAAAAATATTGAACCCGTATGGGCAGGTTACATTTTTTTAATTGTCTGAAAACGGAGATCGAGAATTTTTTTGACCAAGAATTTTCAGGACTCCAAGCGCCCAAATATTTTGTTGCCTGCGGACTTCAACTCAGAATAGAAAGTATGAAGCCTACAGAGAGTCCCTCAGCATTTTGGAAGAATACACATAAAGTTTTTCCTACCGGACATCGAGCCTCATTAGTTTTAGATTACAGGTAATCAGTATAGCATTACAACACCTTAGGACAGCCAGAAAATGAAAATTAGGATCTGAGGTCAGCTGTAGTTAGGAGCCCTAGTTATCTCATGGTAGTCTGTGATATATTTATAGATACATATCAAAGAGATGGTGTGCTTGCTACATGCTTCAGAAGTCTCCAATTTCATATCTTAAAATATACCTTAACCAACAATAGCTTTATCCTATTGTAACATCCTACTGACATTGAATAAAATCACTTTTAATATCTACCACATACACTGCAGTTTTCTCATAGTTAATGTTATGAATCTAATTAACACCACCTATATAGCTATGATTGGATGCTTTGCTAATTATGCGAAATTTAATGCAAAAAAAATTCTATAATTCCTGCTCATATCACCCAGACAGTTTCAATTAAACACATTAGCCTTTGCACCACACCCTTAACCTTCATCCAGACTACTCAATCACACCATTTTTAATTGCAAAAACAACTAGCTAACCACCATTATTATACTCACTTCTTCCTAATGCCAGTTCCTCTGCATCCAACAATTGTCCATAGGAACTAGCTGCAAATGGTCCACTCTCCAGAGCCATGTCTGCACCATCCCATATGTCCCTCGCTACATACTTCATTTCTTCATAAACATCTCCTGCTACAGCCTCCACTTTGTTCAGCACCCTGTGGGCTGATGCTTTAGATTCCTCCGTTTTTTCTTCTAACTTGGACACCATCCTTTTCACTATGTTTTCATCTTTGTAGTAACTGGCTTCCACCTCCATTTTCAGCGAATTTCTTTCGTTCAAACAGTTCAAAATGACTCCTCCAAGTGCAGAAACAACCGCCTTGTTGTCCTCTTTCACATGCTGCTGAATATTCGTCATTAAAATTCTGTTCTCTTGCGTTTCCACGGCCATTTTGACAGATAACCCAGAAAAAGCCTCTCCGCGGTTGCAGGATTCCAGAGAGTGGCGAATGTATTTTCTTGCGGTTGCGACTTCAAAAACAATTTATACCACGCGCGTCGTGAACCGAGCTCTGCCATCTTACACGCACGCGCGTCGTGTGAACCGAGCTGCCATCTTACACCCACGCATGACCCGCCTTCCTTATACCGTTTCCAAGTGAAGGTGGCACTTACCGCTTGAATGCTCCCAAGGGAATTGATACTTCCGGTCTTGCTCACTCCTTCCGTGATGATGTTGCCCTCTGGGCTAATCACTCTAGTCTTCTAGCAGATTCTCTTAGCTACAGTTTATGAACAACAGCATAGCAATTAATTATCCATTCTAACAGCCAATATTATGTTAATAAACTTAGGGTTAAGTTTTAACACAGTATTGGCTGTTATAATGAGAAAAATTGATTACTATAATTATTTCAGCCAAGAATGGCTGAATCCTTGAAATAACAACGAAGTAGTATAGATACTTGATGTAAATTACCAAAACACAATGAAAACAACAATAAGTGAGAACATTGTAAGATTTTAAACTAATGTGTATCCACTTCACTTTCTAGCTATGTAAAAAGTATATGATGACTAACTATACACTCTTTTATTTCCCTCAATTTTGATGCTTGATTGATCAATTACTTCAAATGATTTTGTGTATTGCATAGTTATATCCATTAGAGGTTAATGATGGAAGTACAGTATTAATGTAGCTGATGACACTAGCTAGATACCTTGTTAGTGGCCATGTAAGCAAGAGAATGAATCTGTGTTAGATTCTGTAGCACAGTACAGGGATGTGTCTGGAGGGAGTTGGGGTGAGGGGTGAAGGGTGGGGGGGAGGAGGAGGAGGGGGTATTTAGATAATACAAACATTGAAACATTGCGTATTTGAACAGAAAATGATATACAGCAAATAAGGAATATTATAATTACAACACAAATGAGTCATGGAAGTTCTATTAGCAAAGTTCATCATTTGAGATTTCACAGCATGATGTATGGTAGCCATAGCTTTTTATTTATTGGATGTACTTCTCTTTGCAGTAAACACAGTGTTCCTCTGAGCCCATGATCAATAATATATAGCTTCCTGCTTATGGCAAATAGCTAGAGCCAAGCAAACAAATGTAGCATCAAAGGACTGATTGCCAATGGTTTTGCTGGATCTTTAACAACATGGATTGCAGCTATATATACAGCTTTAAACATACACACCCACCACATATATCGTACAAATGCAGTAGATTTCTTCTAGTACCCTTACTGGGGAAATGATGGCAATGTTAAGTGTTGCTAACTTAAATTTGTCCCTATGGCGGGCATGTTTGTTATGCCAGTATCCTCTTCACCTTGCCTCATTATTGCATACTGCATGAAATGCCAAGAGTGGACTTTCCTTGTGTGTTAAATGTGACAAGCAATGATAGTCACAACATCAACCTGCGAAGTAGCTAGCGTGTTGGGTAACCACAGTGGACAAATAAGAACAATAGATTTTTGGTTTGTGCACTATCAGCGTATTCAATTTATAATGTCTAATAATCTGTCCCTTTATGAGGCTTGCTTACCTTATTCAAACAGTATGGATAGGTGTGAAAAGAGTATACAGGGGAAGATAGCCTAATCACAACACCCATAAGTCGTGACAAGAGATAGGGGTTTATGTGATTTAAGACATCACAGCATCATGGGTTTTTATCTATTGGGTGTGTTTTGTTATGATAGATACTTTGTTTCCAGGAAACACACTCTAATTAAGTAGATAATAAACATCCTTAACAAACATACCTCTTGCAGGATATATCATCATTGATAGACTTTCCCATTCTAAGAGTGGCTTAACTTGTGTAGCAATGATTTTTGCAGCAAACAGCTAGAGAATAGTACAACACTAAGTAGCCAGGATTTGAAGCTATGGGGAATTTCAAAGATGTTTAATATGGAAAAATCAATTCAGAAGTTTTAATCATAGCACCTTCACGTGGTAAACCTAGAAACTTGTTCATAGTAACTACACACACTTTTTACAGTTTAAATGTAGCTAGTATAGCTGTTGTTTACATTTTTTTAAACTGATTAGCTATTGAAATAGTATTATGCAGCAGTTAGTTTTCTATAGCAGTGGCAAAACCACATTAAAAAAAATCTGAATGTATATACTGATTATTTCCTCAATTAAGTAACATGAAATACTTATTGCTTGTTTGTTTAAAGCAGCAGCAACTATTCTACTATCTGGACACTCATATCGCTGCATAAAGTGGCTTGGGTTTGTAAATTATATAGCTGTGCATGATATGTAACTACTACTTCCACCACCTACCACTATATACCTACTACTACTATACTACTACTACTACTACACACACTCACCCACCCACATGATAGATGGAGCAAGATACTGTCAAACTACCAACAAACAAACAAACAGAACACTCTGTTTTCGAAAATTTGCCTTGTATCACTGTAAAAAATGGGATGTTCCACTACACCTTTAATGCTATCATGACTTTACTACACTTCTGTGGAGTGTATCAGTACGCCCATGCAGACTTACTACTTTAAGAGGTGTTCAACTACTAACACAGGTAGGAACTAGCTAGTGGGCTGACTACAACTTTAGCCAGTGTGTTGATGAAAATAATTATAGAATGTTTACAATTAATGTGCATATAATTTTGACACATTATGCTGGTCTTATGTGGTTCACACAATTTAGTGAGCAAGATTCTATAAAGCACACTTTATGCGTCATTGTGCAAGCTATTCATAGTGGCTAGCTTTACTAAATTTTAATGTTTTTATTCACAGCACTAACAACAAGGAAGCTGAAGAGCTTAAAGTTCTAATGAAGAATTTCAAGGCATGCTTGGTAGCTAAGACAGCTAAATATGTATATGTGGTTATTTCTAATAATTATTAAAATTATTATTATGATGAGTTTCATTGGTTTCATCTGCCAGGTATAGTCCTGGCTTAAAAAAATAGGAGACAATTAAAGAAAACCTGAGATTGCATTTCTGCTATGCAGCTTACATCTTAATATGTGTCAACGCAATTCAAGAAAGTAAAAACAGCATTTGTCTTTGCACAAATCAACTTACCATAGTAATTGAAAAGGTGACGTTTTACCGAACCACTTCGAGAAGCCGTTTTTAGATGAAGTAGTTGTAAACCCCTTTACCCAATTAGCACAGGTGCGTACAAAAACCCTTGAACATGAACTCGAAACAAACTATATATTAGTTGTAAGCTTAGAATTTAAATCAACCGCTTTTGGTTTATGTAGGCTTTACTCACTGTTGTGCCACGGTGTTGCTACCAAGACTGAGTTCAGTAATCTAGCTAGTAGCCCCCCGTAACCGCCCGGTGGCTCAACGCAAAAAAAGCTACATAATAAAGCGGGGGGGGGGGGGGGGGTAAGGGTTTGAAATCCGACCTAATCCCCACCACATACTTAGGCTCGCTGGGCGAGACCCTTTACCAACCTAGAACATCTACACGCGATTAGCGGTTGGTAAAGGGATTGGGTGCGTGGGGACTAACTTTTCATTATGGCGGTTATGAAAGTATCTCACTCTCAGTTTTCAAGAGTAAGTTAAAAGCTTTGCACCCCTTAAAAAAGTAACGTCAATCTGGTAATACTCTAGTGATGTGGGAGAGGAGGACTGTCTAATAATTCTGTACATTAGTTTCTTAAGTAGTTTGAGACAAATAGTGTGTACAAGGAGTTTACTAGTATGTAAGTCCGACAAAAAATGGAAACTGGTTGTTTACTATGTAAACTTGGTACATATATATATCTTAGAGTCATCTTCAGTGGTTTCACGAGACAGCTGCATTAGGCTTGTACGTTTGTCCCTCCATCTAATCCTATCATTAATCACAGTAGTTTAGCAAGTGTCTAATTAAAGAGTACTACTTGTCACTTACTAGTGATGCGCTCTAATAGCACAAAATAGCGAAGCGAGCGATGCATGTTCCCTGTAATTGCAGCTATTCCATGCATGCTTGGTGTGGCTAGGAACATTTAATGGCTTTTCAAAAAGAAAGATTCTTTAACCTGTTTCTGTTTCGTTTTAGCGCTCCTCCTCCTTGCCCTGTCTTTTTCATTTCTTTTCTCCTTACTAATTTTTCTTCTGGAGTTACTAACGCCCTCAAAGCTCTTGACCGAGCGTTTCTAACGTTTTGTCTCTCTTTCGCAGAATTTGTTTCACTGGGCATCGCTACTTCGTACGGCGGGTAAACAAAACAAAATGTTGCTAAGAAGGTTACCCGGCCCGCGCAAGCGCGTAGGAGAAAAGGTGCACACGTACGCCCACGCAAGAACAAAAACAATTTCTAGACCTAAATATATATATATATCGCGAACTCATTAGAGAGTCAGCTCCGCTTGCTTCGCTGAATTAATAATATCAGTAAACTTTAAAAATTTGCTCACCAAATGGCTAGACTAGAGTAGCTAAATGGAATGGCATCACAACTATAAAAATTGAATGGAATCATTTAGCAGGACCACAACTGTATTATCTTGTCCAGTAGTGATGGCATTTCCCATTGGCTTATTTTGCAGGTTAGATCACATGCTGCTGATGTATCAAGGCCAGTCAATACGAGATGTTGGCTAAGCAAGAGTCATGAAGTAAGTTGATAACGGGTGTGAACATAACCAGACCTCATCCCTAATAGTGATAATGTTGGTGGCCCTGCCTCTTTTATTGTCTAGGTACTAATCCAGTTTTTTTTTTGTTTGGTTTTTTGTTTTTGTTTTGGGGCACGATTTAGGTTCACCTGCATTAAGTCTACCACACTGGATTTTTGTCCAACCAAAAGGTTGAAGACTTATAATATTCTCCTATTACTTGTTACAGGGTGGGCATAGGTAGGGTAAACTTGTAGTTGTGCATTCCCTGGCTGCTTTGGCTGTCTCTTTAGCCTATGACCTTGACCCATTCTTGGTTGATGCTTGCACTTTGCTGTCTATACATGCATTGTTAGTGACAGTCTCATTGCACTGCTCATCTGCTGATGCTGTCCCTTACCTTATGATCTTACCGTGCACCCTTCACTTGGCTATTCTTTTGTACTAGACCTTCCCTAGCATCCTCAAGTTGTCTGCCAGCTCCCACTCTTTGGACCCTTCTTTTAACTCCATTTAATGATTGACATATTGCATTCCATAAGGTTTGGCTTCATAGTGCCTGTTAGGAAGTAGCGAGAGAACGAGAAAGATACTCTCGAGTTTTACAAGTGGAAATTTAACATGTGGAAATGTGTTTATACGTAATACATACATACATACATACATACATACATACATGCATACATACATACATACATACACAATGCATGCATACAGACAGACAGTCATGCACATGTGTGTGTGTGTGTACGTATGTATGATATGTCAGACCCCTCTATAAAATAAGTTTCTAACCAACACTCAACTTTTAAAAATATTGTTTAAATTTTTGTTAGCCGTTGATTTTTTCATCGCAATTCTCAGAATGCTTCAAATGTACTACTGTATGAGTGGTACTAATAACACTAGAGTTGAAACAAGTATGAAAGTGCTGGTTGGCCTGAGCTGTTGCTTTTATAACAGAGGTATATATTTATAAGTGTTAAGTATCATAGTTGCTGAGTTCTGTAGTATGCAGTGATATTGGTGCCATTGGCCAGATTGTTATTATTAGCCCTCAGCGCGCATGCGCAAGTGGGTTATATTAGTCGTCCCATCTGTTTGTCTGTCTGTCAGCTGATTTTGGAGATTACTGACAATTAACTGTTGATTTAAGTATGAACTTGCTCAGGATGATGTTTTAACAAGCTGTCTGCTCCGTGTAGGTTCGAGTTTTTGTAAGTAATGCCCCCTATCGTCATGTCGCAATCACATGGGCAAATAATTTTTTTTCTTCCCACGTTAGTTTTTGCTTCATACTGATAAGCTAATGAGAGCTGGAATTCAGATGTTTTACGTTGAAACTATATACTGGTGAGAGTGTCCTGCATGTTTGGCTACTCCTTTTAGACAGTAATTAGCTACATCTATGTTTCATTGCTTGAGCTGTATTGATACCTGATTAGGAATAGCCAAATATATTATTTTTTCGGTCTGAGAAATGATTTTGTTATAGCTAGCTAGTGTATAGTAGCGCTGAGGGTTCACACCTTTGGTGGTTCATTTGCTTGGTTGATAACTAATTTTCTTTTCCATTAGAATAATATTGCCATAACTTTTATTTGCTCCCCCCAACACTATGAGAATGGTGGGGTTAAATGTGTCTTGTACCAGGATTTAGAATGGCTAAATTTTATGCTAGCAAGGAATAATATGAAGTTACTTTTTTTCTTTTCTTTTTTTTCTTTTTTTTCTCGTGGATAATTGATTGAAATTGATGTTTTATATATAGTCTGTACATCATTCTCCTGGAGCTGTTCGTGAATAGCAGATCAGTAAGATTCTCCTTCTGGATCCAGGTCTCCTACAATGAATGGAAGGATATTTGCCATCAGCCCCACTTTTGTGCAGCTTCATGTGGTAAATGTGTAGAATTTATAAAAATAATAATCTATATAGTAATACACTTGTGTGTCTGTAACGACAACAATAGTGACCAACGGTGTGTGTATTCATGAATAATTCATGATGTGATTAGAGTTGGTAAAGCATCATCCTTTACTGAATGGGGGAAACAGTTTGACAAGGGGGAAGTGGGAGGGAAAAGGTGACCTCCTTGGTGTTTGAATTTGCTAGAGATGCACCGATAATCTATTGGTCTATCGTTTATCGGTTTATCGGCCTACTTTTTCGATATCGATATCGGTCATCAACACTACCCGCCGTACCGATATAATTAACTGATAGAAAAATTTTTGTACGCGCTGCGTGGACACTGAACGGATGAGTTTTACTAGCTCTTAGATTGCGTAAAGACAAAGAAACTTAACTACGACGTCTAAAAAGAGGTCACCAATTTGACACTACTTTATTCCTGGTACTGAAGACTCTAGACTAGTACCATTATATTTCTAATTATGTAAAAATTAAATTTTCAAAATTCAATGAATATATCTATCTGTTATCGGTATCGGCCTCAATTCTAGATACAATATCGGTTATCGGTAAAATCTTCTATCATTGCAACTCTAGAATTTGCAATTGTCAATTGCAGAGTGCACACGAAAACCATTACACTGTCAGGACTCAACAGCTTGGAGTTCTTTGAAGTGCCTTATTAACCTATTGTACTATAAAAACTGAACACTGGGTCGCTGAACTGGCCTGGGAAAGTGTTCATCTACAGTAGCTAACCATAATGGGTATAAGAGAGACAGAGAAGCAGGATTAATTTAATTAATTTTCTTACACTGCACAGGAGAGCATCAGGATCAAAGGATTCTTCATATTCAGTAACGGAAGTGTTTGTGAAGTGTAGAGAAAAATATTTCTACCCATATCTGTGGCTGTCGCTGCAGCTTTTTTTTTTTTTTTTCCTTCCCTCTTCTCATTCTTCGGCTGTTTTGGCATTTTTAGCCTTTCTTGCTGTTTCTTTTTTTACTTATCATTTTTATCGGGTTCGAGAAATATCCTTAGTAAAATGTTGATGAAGATTGCCATGGTACTTCATAGTGTGCACAGGTGCCTGAGCAGAAAAGGGTACACATATGCCTGAGGTTACAAAAAGGGTCCACTTATGCCTACGCAAATTTGAAATGAAGACATAGATATATATCCCAACTCGTTAGTATACAGCTTTGCTCGCTCCGCTGAATAATAATAATCAATTAGAGTTGATTTAGTGTGGGCATATTACTATACCAGCCGATGACCCTTTCCACATTTGCTTGCTTTGAAAGTGGTTGAACCATGGTCTAGATAACCAGACAGTTTCTACAGGCTTTATTCATATAATAAGCTCTGGTTGGCCCAAGATCATTTTAGCTGGCTATAATGCATTCACCTTCATAATTTTTTTTCCATGTTTCAGATGTATCCTCTGGGAAAAAAACAGTGGTGGCAGCTAGTAGAGAAGGCTTGCAGTGTGCCTCTATGTATCCTAGCTCAGTATTTGTCATCCTGGAAGTGACAATGTCTGTGCAAGTTCTAACAAGCTAAGGTAATATAATTTACAAGTCTCACGTACCTGGGATGAACTATAATAGTCTCTTCTATCATTTGTTATCATGAACTGGATTTCACACTACACGTACATACATAGTGTCTTCTTCAGTTGTACAAATATAATTTCTACGAAGTATCTGTATTTGCTAAGGAGCTATATTTGCAATTGCAATTAAATACTTTTAAAGTATTTGACCCCAACTCTGGTGTCTTTTCCTAAATATCATGCATTATATCGGGCAATATAACCATCACATACAGGGCTAGCAGAAACGCAATGATTTGATGTTGGCCATTACATTGGGAGTGATCTTTCTTAGCATATAGCTAGCTACACTCAACTCACTATGTACCACATATAGATGGGCCTTAATTAGAACTGCACATGTCCTATTAATTGCCTTGTTTAATTGTGTGATGTGCTGTGAAATTTTCCCCATGATTGGCTCTGCTACCAACATATACATGCATATATGTCTTACAGGGATGGAGCTGTAGTCCAGGGAGCCATACCATGTCTACAGGGCCTAACATGCTGATCAGCTCTCTTTAAAGTCTCCATTGCTTGACTGTGGGCGGGTTGTCTGTGTACGCCACAGAGTCATTTCCATCTAGTGAGTGACCTAAACTCAATACATGATCTAGTTCAATTTCTTGAATTGTACCTACATTCAGTTGTTGATTTATGTTTTGTTTTATTGTTGTTGCTGTTTTTGGTCTTTTTTTTTTTGTTGTTGTTGTTATTTTTTATTTGTTTTTTTTGTTTTTTCCTTACTTTATTAATGAATGGACATCGTATTGTCCATTTGATGGCCTAATATAAAGGACCGTCATGCAGGGTTTTGTGCGTGATTTTTCATGGCGGTGGGAGACACTGTGTAATTAACCACACACAAATTGGTTTGATTTATATTACTTTGATGCAAATTAAAAGTGTATACAGTAGGAGACAATAAAAAGTTTCGAATTCCGTTCCGTAGTACGGTCGTAAAACGGTAGTTTTTTACCATAGTTTTTATCGTTGCGTTCCGTACCGTTTTGACTAAACGGACGACACCGTTTACTAAAACGGTAAAAAACGGTGAAGCATTTCCGTCGATTCACAGATATTTTCTAGCTAGAAACTCTTCTATAGCTATATCAGCAAGCTAAGGCCTTATATAGACCATTAAACGCTACGGGGATAGTGAAAAAAAGCTCGTACAAAATTTTAACTTGCTTCAATAAAGTTGCAGACCGAAATTCCGATGGGCACAGAGCTATAATGAGGTCCGCACTTCGTAGATCTTCCGTTAGCTAGTGATGGACCCCCAGTAGTAAAAAATCCCGGAGAAGGCCCTAACCTCGAGAAAACGTCGATACTGTGCAGTGGTCGAACTAACAATTCTCCGCGAGACAACTTCGAATAGGACGGCTTCAATTTTTTTAACCCGAAAAGCTCTGCCTCTGGAGCCTATAAACAAAAAATCGGAACGTTTTATTGGATAAACAATTTTTTATATTTCTTTGAGCGAGACATACGGTGAACGAGAAAGATTAAAACGGTAACGCGGTCGAACGGAACAGCCGTTTTTTAACAAACGGCGTACCATTTTCCCCCCGTTTTTAAATTATGCGACGGCCGTTCTACGGAACGGAATTCGAAACTTTTTTTTGTCTTCTACTGTACTCACTGATCAGCACGTGCATGATTTTATATTCTTACAGCTCATGTCCACTTCATTGGGTCACCATGTGTCCACTTCATTGGGTCACCATGTGTCCACTCATTGGGTCACCATGTGTCCACTTCATTGGGTCACCATGTGTCCACTTCATTAGGTCGCCATGTGTCCACTTCATTAAGTCGCCATGTGTCCACTTCATTAGGCCACCATGTGTCCACTTCATTAGGCCACCATGTGTCCACTTCATTAGGCCACCATGTGTCCACTTCATTAGGTCACCATGTGTCCACTTCATTAGGCCACCATGTGTCCACTTCACTAGGTCACCATGTGTCCACTTCATTAGGTCACCATGTGTCCACTTCATTAGGTCACCATGTGTCCACTTCATTAGGTCACCATGTGTCCACTTCATTAGGCCACACCATGTGTCCACTTCATTAGGTCACCATGTGTCCACTTCATTAGGTCACCATGTGTCCACTTCATTGGGTCACCATGTGTCCACTTCATTAGGTCGCCATGTGTCCACTTCATTAAGTCGCCAT
>WLWD01006241.1_pt1 | contig 95541 bp, 45 predicted proteins | sample 6712731 | NCBI WGS metagenome assembly WLWD01 (sample SAMN12718690, study PRJNA576275) | sponge metagenome | isolation source: marine sponge | host: Mycale hentscheli | place: New Zealand: South Island, Marlborough, Capsize Point | collected 2014-11-01
TAGTCTCTCTGCCTGTGAATGAGAGAGAATACATCTAATGAGGATATGTAGTTGTCATCATTTCTGTCTATTTTGTCAAGTAATTCATGCCTCAATATCCTGCTAGCCACACATGGCATGAATGCTTGCAGTTCATAAATTGTTTACTTATCAAAGGCAACATGACAGTGTAGCTGTTGATTATATAAACTCTATAGAGATAGTACAAGTTTACTTGTATTACTACAGGACAATTTGCTTCTTTACACCTGTTTGTTCATAAGAATGACACTTACCCTACACTCTACAAGAAGCTTCATATAACTTTTAACTCTCTGAAGAGCAACTGCCAACAATAGAAACCAGATATTCCAGGTGGCAAGTTTTTGTCAGAAATAAAGCTGATAAATTAATTAAACAGATGTGAATAAGAGTCTCTTATCAATAGAGTTAATATTATGGGTAGAATGAAGTGTCAGGTGGGTAAGGACAAGTAAGACATATACTGTATGACAACACTCCACTTCACCATTCACCTGACTTATCATTTTACTTAGCTCATCTGGGAGAAGCACACTTCATAAACTTGTATCTGATCTTGCTCTAAACAGATTATGTTAGGAATGGACTATTGGCTGATCACACTTTGAGAGAGTGTAGGAATGTTGACTTCTAGCTGATCACACTCTGAGAGTGTTAGCTATTCTAAGCTATACAGTTTTTATTATATTATACCATCAAATCATAACAATATATTTTTATTATTGTACATTTAAATATGCTATCCAGTAACTCCAATGAGTACGAGTATTTGAAAGAAGATTTCTTGCATTATTTTGATTCAATATTACGAGTAGGACAGGCACTTAAAGTATTAAAGTACTTACAGATCAAACCCGTCCACTAAGCTACATATTAGCTACTTATATATATATATAAATAAGAAGTACATAGAGGAAGTTATAGCACTTCAGAGTAGGATGTATATTGTTTGACTTCTTTAAATTGAAGGTAAAATAGCTGATAGTCTATACAATGTAATGTTCAGTCAAGGACTATTCTACTATTTACAATGTGTGCCAGTGAGATTCTTATCCATCAATTGTTGCAAGTTCTTCTCAGGTAGGTAATGAAGAAGCTACTCAAAACTGTATAATAATGATATAATATGATAAAAGTGTTACTTATTAATACAAAATGCTTACCATGCAGTCTTAGTCTTGTAGGAATAGTTTTTGATGTGACTCTAACAGTTTTCAGACAGAGAAAATCTCCACACTCAATACTTACATATTACAGTTTTCTTCTCCAAATCTTAGCATGTCATCACGACAAAATACTGGTTGTCTTAGGGCTAACTGTATTTACCTGCTTCACAATTTTAATTTGCTTTGAAATTAAATGACGTACAACCACTAGTAATGTACAATTAACTTTGGCAAAACAAAATGATTTTTATCCCAAACTGACCTTTAGTGGAAAAAATAGTGTTGAGAGTCTGTTATCCATATAATATAAAAACATCCTAATGTTTTACCTTTATAAATCACATTACAATTATTTAATTAATTAATTAATTGCCATTCTGAAAACTTTAGACTTGTAAGTCAACTAAACACATTCAGAAAGACTTGCAGCAAAGCATACAAATAATTGACCCTTTGCCAATTTAGAGCTTATACCTCAATAAGCTTTCATGATATCTGTCAATAGTTACCACCATTTTGTGCAACTTTTATGATGTAATGTTTAAAGAAAATGGCAACACAATAACTGTACTGAGGAACTGGCCAAAACACTTGTTTATTAAAACAGCAGTCAATGAACGAATATTATATACTACATTACAGAAAATGTTGTCTACTTGCTAAAGAAGAATATTCATATTTTAGGGGGTTCGAACACTATCTGGCTTTTCAGTGTAATCCTCAGTACTGCTGGTCTTCTCATACAATGGATTAATATCACTAGAGTGCTCTATTGATGTAGAAACATTATACAGAATATCACTAGAATCATGTTCTTTATATTGTGATCGAGAATTTGGAAGCTGTGAGGAAGAAGTATCTCTAGTAGCTTCAATTTCAGTATTGGGAAATGTGTCCTTTAAAATGCCACCTGATGACTGAGTGTCTGATAGTGACTTCTCCATAGTCATAAAGTACTCCAAGTTCTCTAGCAAGTAACTGACAACATGGGAATGGTCATGCTGCTCTGCTAAATCCAGCGGCATTTGATTGAAGTTGTCAGTGATCATTGGATTGCATTGTTGGAACTCTATTAAGTATTGAATTACATCAAGGTGACCACCAGCACTGGCCATGTGAAGGAGTGTCTCACCATTCTGACCTCTAACATTTGGAGGAATATTCAAGTTTTGTATGAAGTATTTAACAACTTCAAGTTTTCCACTCGTAGCAGCTAGGTGAAGAGGAGTATTGTTATATGAATTAGTAGCCATTGGATCACAATGGCAAGTCTCTATTAAATATTTGACTATATCTAGCAGACCCATAGCACTAGCAATGTGCAAGAGAGTATACTCATACTCACCAGTGATATTTGGATCAATGTTTATTTCTTCTATGAAATATTTCACAATATTGTATTGATTATTTTTTACTGCTACATGAATTGGGGTATTGTTGTATCTGTTAGTAGCTGTGACATCCGCGGAATTTTGTAGTAAAAACTTGACTATTTCTATATGTCCACATCCACATGCCATATGTAGAATAGTGCAGTCATTATATCCCATGACATTTGGACTATGTTCTTGGTCCACAATAAAATATTTTAGGATCTTCAATTTTTCATTTATCGCTGCCATATGGAGACATGTGTCATTGTTTGTGTCTGGAGTTAGAGGATCTAAATGATGAATTTCTACTAAATACTTGACTACAAGCAAGTGACCACCTTCACTAGCGAAGTGTAGAAGTGTCCTTCCCATCCTTCCTCTAATAAATGGATCCTGATGTAAAGTCTCTATGAAGTACTTAACAGTAGGCAACTCTCCATAAAATGATGCTATTTGTAATGCAGTATCATCACTTGAACTTCTTGTCATAGGATTGATGTACTGGTTTTCAATGAGATACTTGATAATATGCAACTGTCCACTTGAACTGGCATAATGTAAAAGACTCGAATCATACTGCCCATTAGTATTTGGATCAAACTTTAAGTCTTCAAGGAAATATTTTAAGACTGATAGTCTACCATTACTAACTGCTACATGTATGGGTAGCATATCTTTTTTACTCCTAACCATAGGATCCACATACTGATTGTCAATAATATACTGCACTACTTCAACTATGCCACTAAGACAAGCGTAATGTAGAATTGACCATTCATTTTCTCCTTTTACAGTTGGATTAATACGCATGTCTTCAATAAAATACTTCACAACTTGGAGTTGACCACATAAGGCTGCATTATGTATTGGTAAGTCACGATTCAGAGTTTTCTCATAGGGACTACAATAATGAGATTCTACTAGATACTTGACTACTGCTGTATGTCCCATTTCACTAGCTTCATGAAGAGGAGTTTCTCCACAATCGTTTGCTACATTTGGATCATAGACTTCTTCCTCAATAAGGAACTTTACTACATTGAGTTGTCCATGAGCTGCTGCCACATGAAGCGGAGTATTACCAAGATCATTTCTTGGATCACAACTGTGAGTATCAAATAAAGACTCAACTGAGTCTACTTTGCCTGCAGCAGCTGCAGTAAATAGAGCACACTGTTTACTCAATTGAGTGTATTTGAAGTTTTTAAACAGATATTTCATTATACTGAAGTGATAAACTGATAATAGCAAAGACAAAGAATCTTCAATGGATGCATTGATAGACATAATGTATTTAGTTATATTTAAATGTCCTTCACTAATGGCAATGTGTGCAATGTTGTATTCAATGCTTTTGAAACTTAGTGTATTTTCCATCAAGTGTTGTTTAGTATCTGGACTTTCTGATAACATCTGAACTACTTCCAAATGACCTGCTGCAGTGGCATAATGTACTGGAGTCCACCCATAAATATCTGGAGATAATGGATCAAGATCTTTCTCTTTCACAAGATATTCAATCAGGTCTAAATTCCCTCTTGCAGCAGCCAGATGAAGAGGTGAACATTTATTAGCATTCAGTGTAGTGTGATCCACATGACATTCTTCTATGAGATATTTGACTATAGTTAAATGTCCATTCAGTGCAGCACAGTGTATCGCTGCATTCCCATCTTCATCTAATTGAGTGACAGAGTAATCTGATGTTTTTATTAAAATCTTTAAAGCTCCCAGATTTCCATTGGATGCTGCCATGTGCATTGTCGAATGACATTTAAGTAGTATTGAATGTTCATGGCATATATCTTGAAATTCATGCACAAATGTTAAAAGCTTTTTCTACAGAAACAATAAACAAATCCCGTAAAAGTTTTAAAATAGTTACAACTTCAAATAGAATCTTACCTGACTTGGCACTTTTTCTTTAGATAAACTATTTGAATCATTCTCTGTATACAAATGATATTATCATGAAATACTAGTCTAGAATGTATAGTGGGATAGAGTAAAATCTGACTTACTGACATGTGGAGCATTAATTGGATAATGTTCTCTTCCACAGACTAACTTCAGTATTTTAGCAGTATCATATCGAAGACTACTAAGTTGCTGAATTTGCTGTCTTGTTAAAGAGAAACCATCTGGTACTGCTGACTTGTGTATGTGAAAAGTAACACATATGCAGCCATTCTGAACTCCTTCTAGTTGTAACTTCTCTGGTTCAGATTTTAATATCTTGCAAATGTCTTCACCCAGTTTCTTGAGATGCTCCATTCTACAATTGGCATAAGGCTTGTCTAGTTTAACAAACAATTCAATGTGATCTTTCCCTTTCATCCCGATGTTTGATGGACACTGAGTTACTCTTCTCTTGATATAATCAGCAAACTTTGTCTTGTAATTATCTATCATTAACATTCCATGTTCATAATCAGTATTTGATATAACACGTTCAAGAAGCCTGAAATTAAAGAAAGAACAGTAGCTGGAGAATATGCGCCATAATCTACTGAAATGAAAATCTTCCAATGCATCTTTGTTAATATTTTGAAAACGATCATTTTTCTCAATAGTTCCACAGTGTATCCAATCTTGTAGAGTCCATCGTAGGTCATCAATAGCCTCTGTATTAGATTTAATGTGTTTGTGCAAGCCATCACGAATTTGACTGAATTCATCTATTATCTTTATTGTATCTATTTGTAGCTCAGATTTATGAATATTATCATCTGGACGAAGAGCTTGAAAAAATATAGTGTAGTTTTCTACAAACAATAGCATATTAAATACACTTACAATTGAATTCTATTATAACATTGTTCAAACAATGCTTGTAGTCCAAGTCTTAATGTAATAAATCTAGCTAAATTAATAATCATCACCAGAATGTATACCAAGACAATTTAATTACAATGATTATAAATCAGTGGCCACACATTGGATTAATTGTGGTTTCAAAGTAGTAATTTACACCTCATAAAATACCATTTTAAAAGAGAACTTTCATGAAAGAAACTTTGTACTCATGGTATTTGTTAGCTATATTAAACAACAGATCTCTAGTAAGTTGATCTTAGGATTCAATTGAATGTTACAATTTTCATTTAGACAGTTAGCACATAGAATGTTATCAAACTAATCTCCCACAAATGTTTTTGTGTTAACATATGCATTGAAATGTCCATTAAGAGAGAACAGAAAAGAAACAATGACAATGATTTATTAAAGAAAAAGAATAATGAAATGGTAAAATCGGATTAGAAATGACTAGAAGAGAATATTTGAATTTAGCTATGGCAAATCTCTGAATGCGAGCTGTGAACTTGATGTATCATATTTAGACAAGTTAAAGGGATCTGAGCTTTAGCAGCAGAAACAAATAGAAAATAAAAAAAAATCTCTCGCTGTTAAGACCACGTCTAACATGTTTCTGTGCACTTGCACACACAGCTTAGACTGGTAATGGAGCAAAAGGCTAAAAAACAAAAGCAGTCGCCCAAAAAGATACATGCTCTTTTTTTACGAGCTCAATGAGAATTTTCACGTGATCAATGTAGCCAATTTGTAGGACTAAATTTGAACATGTACAGCAGGAAATCGCGGCTTTTTTCTATTTTTGTAGACTTTGTAGTGAGTTTAGAATTGCACATTCTTTTAATTATGGAGCATAACTGATTTGACATTTCAGCTTGCTCTGGATGTGTAGCTGCCTTTGATGAAAATAGTTGAAGTTTTTTGTGTGGCCAACCCAATTTGGACAGACAATAATAATCTAGGTATGAGCCAATTCAATTCAAATTGAATGCACACCTGCTATCTTAGGTACTAGTATAATCACCAGGTCTCCCTTAATTTTGAGTGTGTTCTAAATTCATAGATCTATATCTACAGGCATACCTAATGATGTTTTAATATAGCTATTATGGCTCACTAATGTGCTTTTAATATACTTCTTCATCTGCTACACTACAGCTACTAAACTGACCTTCGCTATGTAAAATTTCTTCATCCTTTGAAGAAGACATTGAGTTTGACACAGAATTTTCGTCTCTATCTTTCGAATTTAAGGTAGCATCAAATGATGTACTGTGTGAAATTCTTGTAGTATGAGGCACTAAATAATATATATGATTTTTCAGTAACATACAAAATAAAAATGATATTTATTGCAGAATTTCAAAATTTAATCATAACTTGTCAGCTTAATTTCTTGCTGAAATTTGTTCTGACATTACAAAAGTAAGAAATGCTTCAGTAAATACTTAGCAACTATAAAAAACATCAAGATCTATGATTGTATGGTGAGTAGCATGTAGGAATTTTAATCCTTCCTTCTTGACTAAATACAAACTAGAAATCTAGAAGATCTAATTAAAATTTTTTTTTAGTGTCAAATATTTTTATTTGATAAGTATTGTGTGCATTAATAAAGCTCAGTGATATCAAGACCACGCCCATCCTATCCCATTCAGTTGTCACACTTAGTATTCTTATGTACTCTCTTCCACGAAGCTATTGGCATTGCTGTTAATGTTAAGAATAGCAAAATTTCTCATTCTGACAGCCAATATTATGTAAATTAAAACTTAACCCAACATTTCTACTTCTTACTGAAGTCCTCTTCAGGGGTCAACTTTGGCAAGAAGCGGAAGCGTTGGGATAAGTTTTAATTAATAATATTGGCTGTCAGAACATTAAATTTGCTATTATTATAATTATTTCAGCTGAGAATGAGTGAATCGGTGTAAATGTTGTATACATAGGGAAATAAAATTAATACACATAGGTATAGCTAAATTTATCTTTGAAATGGTTGACTAAATAGATAACTTTTACCTGTTAGTGAAGTCTTCATATAAGTTGATTTGACAGTATTTGCTAAAACTTTATTGTCTACTCCTTCTAGTGCTGAACACACCTTCTCAAACCACAAACTCTCAGGAGTGTTAGTCAACAAGTAGTGAATTATCTGATGAAATATTTTCCCAGAGTCGTTGCTGTAGTCCACTTTAAAAGTTTCAATGGTGCCCATAGGAATTCCAAGTTGAACACCAAACTCCATATACTTAGACCTCACTGAAGCTAGATCCTTTACCAAATTTGCCAGTAGAACTATAGTGTTTGTAAAGAATGTAAAATATAAAAACCCTATAGGACTAGTGGTGTGTTTGCTTAGGTCGTGCAAAACATTATAGAATGACAAAAAAATATATAATGATTTACTCTACTAAGTTCAGTAGTCCTGTTTTAATAATGACCAGTAGCTCCCGGTAACATAAACACTCTGCTACTGAGAAATGGTCGAGTTTGAATTTCTAGTCTGGTAAAGAATCATCAATACCATAGAAACCATTTTGTTGCAGGTTTTTGCGGCTTATAAAAGCGAGCATTTTGAAGAAATTATCACACAGCTTTGAGCCCAATTCTAAAATAAGACTAGCCTACTGCTTTAGTATCATAAGAAACTGGGTGTAAGTAAAAAATAGGAGAAAAAGGGACCACACGTGCGTTTAAAGGGCATATGTGACCTGTTTTGGAAAACCGGCCTAAAAGCGACGAACCATTTTTTTCACTATCCTAGGGTAAATTTTTTTATGGCAGTAATGGATAAACATAAGTTAGCTTAGCTTATGGCGCAGTTGTAAGGTCTGGCGAGCTTTAGAACTCCTGCTACGAGGCTAGAAACACTAGCCAGTTGGACTAGTGTATGGAGTGTTTCTAAAAAGTCTATTGGCTTTAGCAACTCCCTTACGCAGCATTTTTTTTGACATCAGCAATAATAAGTTTAGCAAAAAGACTGTAGTGTTGTAGTACGTATGGTGAAGATGACTTGTGCTACAGCTTCCAAATTAGGAGGACAGAACCCCAAGACCCCATGCAACCTACTGGTAGAAAAAAAAGAAAGAAAACTTTAGATGCTGCATTTAGGCCGAGTTCCCCCAAAACGGTCGCATATGTACAATCCATACATATATATATTAAATGTATATCCGATTTTCAATTGCCCACTCCTAAAATTGATCCAAATGAAGTTCATTACTGATTTATTGTTTGGAGCGATAGCAGTAGAAATTGAATTTATAGAAAACTCAGAGTATAGACTTAAAGGTTCATTTGATGAAAATACACAATTTAATCAATGAGTGGGTGTGGTGAAGTGAATGAGGTTATAATGGCCGCACCAATTTCATTTGGAGTTCTACCATCTGCATACATATATATATAGTGTTGACTACCTGTTCCCATAGGGGTAATACAAAATTCACTTTACATTACATCCATGGTTTCAGTCAACAATAATTCACAATCAAAATTATAAAATTTTCAAAAAAATAGAGTTTCTCCATATATACTTCTTCTCCTCCTTGAGTCATCCCAGAAGAAAACTGTATGCATTTCTGAGGCTACTAATAGCATAAATCAGTAGCAATTTTCCCACATGTCCACGACTCATATGTTTTCATCCTTACATGACTAGCATACAGTTGCTTCATGCAGAAGCATCCAAGCCTTCCAAGTTTTGACGCCATTTTATGTAGCTCACATGTGGCTGAATGAGTGCCAGGTCTTTTTTAATTCATGCAGACCTGTTCATCGGTAGTGCAGAGAGAAAAAAGTAGTGTAAATCGCTGCCATTGGAGAAAACAGTAAATGCTTGGCCTAGATAGTTTCAGAAGTTAAATGCTTGGCCTAGATAGTTTCAGAAGTAAATGATTAGTACGATGTGAATGTTGAAAAGTGGGCAATTGAGACTAAGATGGTGTAGCAAAGCATAATGCAACTGGAATGACATACAGGCGACCATGGAAAAGGTTGTAACAAAAACACCACATAAATGTTCCAAATTTTTTTATTGTTGCTCTTAAAAGTATGGAAAAAAGAAGGTTTAAAGTCCAAGTGTTAGTTTAAAAGATGAGCATCACATAACTTTCCCAAATTGAGAACCCCTAAATCACTGCCTTAAATAAAAAAAATTAAAAAGAGGAATAAAAAAAAAAACATTATAAATTTTAAAATAAATTTAGAATTTCTCGAATAAGCTGGAATCAAGAAAGACTAAAGTCAAGCTAACTCCCATGTGTTTGACAAGAACTCTTGAAGTTGACAAATGGCAAGTTCTGAAGTTTTGAAGTTGACAAATGGCAAGGCAGTGATTTAGTGGTATAGAATCACCTTTCTCAATTTTTTGTAATGCTCATCTTTCGAATTAACACTATGGCTTTAAAATTCCTACTTTTTAGAGCAACAACCCTAAATATTTTTTTAACATCTGTTGTTTTTTACAACTAGTTCATATATATATTTATTCCACCCTAGATATCTTCACAATGATATTTTTAGGTACATGACCCGTGAAATAACACACGATATTTCACGCTGTTATTTCACGCTATACTGCGGCAAGCTCATTACCCCTGTAGTTTTAGCAACAGGCCAAACTTTTCATTCAATTTTCTCGGTTTTACAGCTACCATCCTCTGGTGTACCCTGCTCTTTACCCTGCTCAAAAGGGTTAGAGCAGCTGCTAAAATATCAGCTGGGTGAGTGGTTAGCCCCTACAACCAACTTTACGGCTGGGCTGTGAGTTACCCTTCCTCTAGTACTAACTACAGTAGTGAAGATATAAACCACTTATTACATTTGTCAACTCTCAGGCTTTATTTTCACTCGCCTCTGGCTCGTGAAAATAAATTAGCCCTGTTCGTGAAATATTTCGCCATATCACACTCGACTCATGTAATAAGTATTATATATACATATATATATATATATATATATATATACCAACCACCACTTTTTAGCAGAACTGTAACACACAACAATTTCACCCACACCAGTTCACTGGAAATAACAACACAATTTACTTTGGTGACTTGACTATTGGACAATGGATTTTCAAGCAAAAACAATATTGTTGCCAGGACGTACAACTATGACAAACAGCATAAAAGTGAAAATAACTTACCATTGCCACTAATTCGAATATAAAATGAGTTCGGTAATTTTGTAAGACAAAAACATCCACTTTTGACATTTTATAGTATTGCAGCAACTGGCTTAGAAAATGAAAAAAAAATGTTGGAAAGAAATTCATCTTAGAAAACGTTACCTCCATATGGGTTAGAGAAAAAAGGGGGCAAAAGAGCAACTAACTTAGAAATTGTGGTAGCCCCAGCCCATCCGCTTATCACCTCTTTACAATAATTGCATGCCAGCATCTCTATCCAAGAGAGAAAAACATTCTCCGTTAAATTATGCTTCCTAGTGTACTGTAGCCAAGTAATGGAGCTAAAATGTAACTGTTGGAATATAACTTAGCACAGAATTATACAATGCATGGAGCTAATTAATCCCACCCCCTCACCCCTCCCCCCACATTCCGACTCGCTCCTGATTGAAGTGAAATTTGCTGAGTGATTTATGGAATATAGGGATAACATGTGACCTACTTTTTACAATGTCGAGATGTCCACATCTGGGTAGGAAATAGTTAATTATTTGGTATGGGCTAAACACCTTTTGCTGTCTGGTTCCAAAATTCGCTATTGGCTACTGTTTTTTGAAAAAACAACAACAACAACAACAACAATAGAGTAATACATACCTGCATCATATGGTCCTGGATTCAACTCCACATCACCAGCCAGTAGAAGTAGTTTAGGAAGTATTAATTTTTGAATATTCCTCATACTGTTGACAAATATCCTTTTAAGAAATGTATTAAATAGGATTAGTGTGCTATATTTAGGGTGAAGTTTCGCCAATAGCCTTCTGATTTCCATTGAGCCTCTATCAGTAAATTAATGAAATCACTCATTACGTTAGTGACCAAAACTAGCATGTAATCTACTTACCTTGCCAATATCAACTTGCTGTTATGATAACCTCTCCACTGAAATTGCAAATAAGGCTGCTTCCGTTTTCTTTTACTAATAATCCACACCAATACTATTCCTAATAGAAGAGCACCACAATCCTGGGTTGGACTCATTTCTGGAGCTAGAACAATACTTCGTCTCATTTCCCAGTTAGTTTTTCTTCGTATTAGATTATTCATTTGCTTCTGATAGGAGGATACTTTGCAACACTTGCTATATTTACGTGATATGAATATCTTGTTTAAGCCGAGTGCATAAACGAGTAGGTCATAATAAAATGAAATCCAGATGAATAATTGAGATTCAAAATGTCTGAAAATAGATTATGGCATAAAACAACTAATATCATTTTATGCAAAAGTAACGCTAAATATTTGACTAATAATATGGTTTAGAGTAAGCTAATAGCAGTGTTAGCAGGGCAAGACGTAATTCGTATTCACTGGATTAGTTAAAGTGTTCCCCTGTTGTGGGTGGTGGGTATGGATATCTAGCACAGATTACTCTTTATTGACTGCTTGCACTGGAACTTCTATCACTTCACAAAGCTTTGCAGACTACTTCATATCTAACCTGTGAAATACATTTCAGGGAGGCTGAGGGGTTGGGCTAGAAATGCTGGAGCTCTCCAAAGTTTGGAAGAGGGCTCAGCCCCATGTCCCTGTCAAGTTAATTGAAAGTACACAGGAAAGCCTCAGTACTCAAAATTTGCTTCCTATAGCCATCCATTTAACCCATAATTGCTTTCAGGTCAGGTCAAATGACTTCTCGTAGTCTTGTAAATTACAAGAAAAGGTATATTTTGTTTTTGTGAAATAGAAAATTTAATACAACTTACTCTACCACCTCCCCCCTGAATTGAAAAGCCTTAACTGCCAATGTAATGACCTCATCAAATGCATCGAAGTGTTAAACTCATAAATATGTGTACGCCATCTTGTCATGCCCTTGTATGTGTAGCTACCAGAATGCTTTGAAATGATTGTTACTACAGGAATTTTGTTACAAATGAATTGTGTTATAATCTACTAAGAGTAGTACTATGACCTGCAGAATGTCATTTAAAGTTATTATTCCACTCTTGACATAAAAAATGATCCAGTTGTTGATATTGCTGGTGGAAAGAGCTTAATGTAATGGCTTTGTTTTATAGAATCATAATTATTATATAATTAATTGATATAGATATAATAATCACTGACTAATTAGTGGAAAAAGGCCTATAAAGACTAATTTACTTAGTGATTAATTGGATGTAGTTGATGACACAGCTGTAGTATAAGCTGTATAAACATATGACTGGCAAAGTCTTTAAGATTCCCATAGCTCACTTTCCATTAAAGCAGCTATGAGAATACACAAATGCACACCACCTGTCACATATCATACAACTCTATTGGCCTGCCTTATTGGCGAGCGAGCAAAGCGAGAGAGATGCAAAATCGGGTATGTTATATAATTTAAATATGTATATATGAATGGTACATAAGACCCTTAAGCACGCATGGGGACTTTTTCCTCCTAAAACACAGCCTTTTAGGCTTGACCCCATCTTGTTCTGATAATACAGCAAGTTTTATTTTAACACTTTGGCTCAAAATTGTGACATAATTCCTGTGAAAATGCTTTTTTTTTTCTCCAAGTCACAAAAAGTTGCTGCGACTGATTACTATGGCAGTGAAGACCCTTTCCCAGACATAAATAAAAAAAAAACTCGCTGTTGGTACGACCTGGTAAAAAGAAGCTACCACTACTCGGAGGGAAGTGAGATAAGTATGTAATTCCATATTTTTTAGCTAAAATTACTCTGGTCTTTCTTTTGTGTAGCTGAGTGCTGGTTGTCAAGAGTGACTGGTATATTCAGATAGTCAGACTGGCTTAAATTTGATACTACATAAGTTACCACTACTCAAGAAAATGAGGTAAGAAAGCGATATTGTTTTTATTTGCTAAAATTAAGTCTTTTGTTTTTGCAGCTGAGAGCATGTTGTCAAGAATTACCAGTAATTCAGATAGTCTGAATAGCTTATGTTCAGGAGTCGTAAATGCCTGAGGTGGAAGTTGGTACAAGGTTGAAGGATCAGAGCCACCACAAGCTATTCCTAGCTTCAGCAAGTTTGCACCCCGCGGCTAGTGTGAGGCAAGCAACCAGTGTTTGGAAGGGAGAGGTGCTGATTTTCGTGAAGAGTGGAATCAACTGTGAGACTGCTGACTGACAGACTGCTGAGTCGAGGGAGACTGCTGGAGCCAATGGAGACTGCCGGAATTGAGGGATACTGCCAAGTCGAGTGCGAGACTGATGACTAACTGACGAGTCAAGTGCTGGACTACCAACTTACTGACGAGTCGAGTGCTCGACTGCTGACTGGATGAGTCAAGCGAGATTACTGACTGACAAGTTGAGTGAGACTACAGACTGACAAGTCGAGTGAGACTACTGACTGACGAGTTGAGTGAGACCACTGGCTGTCAAGTTGATCGGTGACTGTTGATGCTGAGTTCGTACTTTGACTTGGCAGGAGATCCTAGATCTTGTTTGGTAGAATCGATATCTGGGACTTCGGTGTGACGAGTGGCCCTGGAGTGAAGTAGTAGAGGTACTTGTGGAAGTCTGGGAGAGGTGAAGCCTGGCTGGTCATCTTGCTTCTTCACTCAAAGTAGATCTGGCTCAAAGGACTAATGTTCAGAACTTGTAAACTCCTTAGCTGGAGGTTAGTACAGGGTCGAAGGACCAGAGCCACCACAAGCTATTCCTAGCTTCAGCAAGTTTGCACCCCATGGCTAGTGTGAGGCGAGCAACCTGTGGCTTTGCCGGTATGGTAGATCTCGCAGTCATCAGCAAGCCACAAGCAGGTAACATGGTCTGCTTCGGCTAGGTTTAACTTACAATGAACTAATTTTGGCAGACAATTCACAGCACATATATCAGGGATGACATGGTATAGACTTATAGACTGTGGTGGTTCTGGATGGATCATGAATATAATTAGATAATAATAAGGTGATGTAAACAAATTAGTTTATTGTTTGCTGAAGACTTTTTCTTGTTCAGGTAGCTAGACTTTAACAACTGTAATGTGATACTACAGAAGTTACCATAACTCTCCGGAAATTGATGCAAGTATTAATCCCATGTTAGTTAACTAAAAGTACAAAAAATAACATTGGCCTATTTCTTTATTTTTGTAGCTGAGAGCTTATTCAAGAGTTACTGGTAATTGAGGAAGTCAGAATGGCTTAAGTATACTACAGAAGTTACCATTACTCAGGTAAGAGAGTAATTTAGTACTTGCTTGCTAAAATTCATGGTCAACTGCTATTGTACTATTTGGTATGAACTGAGCTAAAATATAAATTATGTTTTTAACAATACTGTTGTTTTATGTAACCTATCTAGGCAGGTTTGCTTGATATTAGTGCTCAAGTACAACACTAGTTATTGAGCAAGTGAAGCGAGCAAGACACTATTAGGGGTGGACAATTTAAAATTGAGTATGTATGATCTTAAAGACACGCGCAGGTACCGTTTTTTATAAGTCCCAAAAAGTTACTGCAATTGATTATTATGACATTGAAAACCATTTACCAGACGTAATTTCAAAACTTTGTCATTTTCTGGGGCTGCTTTAAATGCCACTAGTTGGTTATCAAGTGCCACTGGTAGCCAGAATGGCTACTGAGGAAGCCACCATTACTTGGGAGAAGCTGAGGTAAGTACATAGTTCCGTATTTGTTAGCAAACAATACAAAAATAACTCTGGCTATTATCTTTTGTTAGAGCTGCGAGTTTGTTCACCAGTGACTGGTAATTGAGGTGATCAGGGTGGTTTAAATTAGATACTACAGAAGTTACCACTGTCAGAATATCTCAATAACAATGCTGATGAAGCTACCACTACTTGAGGGGAACTGACGTAAGTACTTAATCCCATATTTGTAAGTGAAAATTACAATAATAGCTCTGGCCCTTTCTTTTATCTAGCTCAGAACTAGTTGTCAAGTGAGACTGGTAATCCAGATAGTCATAATGGCTTAAATTTGATACTACAGAAGTTATCATTACTCAGGTAAGAATGTAATTTGGTATTTGTTTGTTAAAATTAACGGTCAACTGCTATTGTACTGTTTTGCATGAATTAAGCTAAAATATATAGCATTATGTAGTAACAATACTGTTGTTTTAACTAGGCAGGCTCATTGCTTAAGCACACCACTAGTGTATATATATATGTTTGGACGTTCGTATGTCATTTGTACTTTGACTCTTCTCATATTTTTATGTTAGCTCGGTGTTTGAACCTATCCCAAACTTCACTAAACAGAATTCTCTGGTTTATCGTTCAATACCTGTATCTTTCTAGAAATTGAATTGTTTATCCACTTTGAATTCTTTTGCGGGTGCGGTTAAAACTCAAAACTTACCGTATCATTTCTATTCGAGTTAGTGGCAGTGGTAAGTTAATAGCTATTTGTCATAGTTATAAGCTCTTCACAACAGTATTTACTTGAAAATTCGTTGTCCTGTCCACTAGAGACTAACCACAAAGGTAAGCCTTGTGTAGGCACGTTCAGTTAAGTGTGAAAGTATTGTGCATTACAAGTACTACTAAGCTAATAAATATCATAAAGAAAATGTTTAAATAACGTGGCTTGTTTTTTGTTGCTTTTGAATTCAAACAGTTGTGGCGAGTGATTACTACGACATTGAAACACCTTTTCCGTATATATGTAATTTAAAAACTCATGACTTTTTTAGTAGCTTAAGGGTGCCCGCACATAGCAACGCGCACCGCCTGTAGATTTGGACATTAATTTATTCCCCGCCAATACCCCACCATTCGATAATACGCGAGCAGAAACAATCGCGCAGTAGTAGCAGAAGACTTTGCGAAGTTGTGGTGTTTTAGTTTAGCTTCTTGTTGTCTCATATTCGTTTACAGCAACTCTCCATACGTCGTCTGAGCTCGCGCAGCAAGTTGCACCAGGCTGCCTCTCCACCAGTAGCCGTTCTCCGGACTATGCGCACCTGAACTCAAGTGGATGGATCCACCAGGCTCGATTTCTGCGGAGCGAAGACTTCCTAAGCTGGCAAATGAAATACCTTCACCTTTGGCTATCTCCAATAAACTGCTCTCTCTTCAGACTCTCTCTTGTTATTGTTGTATTGATGTTTGTTTACTCTTGATATAGGTGGGCTCTTTTTAGAAACAATACAAACTAATTGAAAAAAAAATTGCTCGCGTACTCGCAGTACGAGATAGGGGGGTGGGGCTATTTCTTAAGAATTGCGAGTGGAATTAAAGTTCCAAATTTTGGGTCAGTTTTTCTTGGAATCTAATAATGAGAACGACACAAAAATTTTATACACGGGTAAACCAAAAAAAAATGAACTGCACTACAGCAAGAATTTTTCAATATCTTATCAATAGAAAAAATTGCGAATATATCTATATCATAAAGTAATATTGAAATGGATAAGAACTCGCTGTCTTGCAGTAGAGAATCGGCTCGGCTAGTGGTGCACCAAATTGCGGAGCTCCAACTTACCGCACCGCTCCAAAAAAGTGCCCCAAAGTTTTATAATCAGGCCCCGATATTTCCTCCAGATTCGCTCTAAAATTAGTGAGCGGCTCCTTCGGCAGGTACTTTGTCCTTGTGTTGTAGTGGAGAAGCCCCTGTAAGTATACAATAGTAGTAATCGTGCATAGCAACCATCAACAAAAAATTGCGTAGGCGGTGTGCGGGCACCCTTAAGTGTTACAAGTTTGCAATCAATTGTTTAACAATAGTGTAGTTTTAGGCTCGCTTCCCATTGTGCTCAAGCACATCACTAGTTATGTATGCGTAATACTAGAGTATTTCACTAAATAATAAAAAATATGATAATTTTGTTCATGTTATGACCTCCATAACAAGTATAAGAACACTTACTTGGAGAGCTTGTAATAGGAGAAAGTGAACATATCTGGTAACTTGCTTGAGAATACCAGGTAAACGCTAGAATTGTTTTCTTGAAGGATTTTCTTCAGATTGGAAAGAAACATAGCCAACCAAATGAAAACTACTATGTTGAAGAGTGGAATACCAGGCATACATCTATAATGACAATAATAGTAAATATATAACCTGAGAAAAGCACATAAACATTACAAGTGATAACAATTGAGTGATTAACTTAAAGCCATAAGCAGTTTCTACTTCGTTCTAGATGTGACAGTATGTCTGCTAGTAGTGCAGTGTTACAGGAATACAACTGAGACAATAAGAGTGGTGGTGAATGTGACTATGATTGTCAGAACTGTGAGTAAACAAAACAGATAATTGGAATTCACAGCTATAATGTAATTACATATACTTATACTGAGGAAGTTACAGAGTATGTGTGGGGGGGAACTTGTCGCTGCCACCAGAATCAGGGACGCGCACAGGATGGCTGAGAGGATTATGAGTTCTCTGCCAAGCCGTGGCCGATCTACAACCCAACGAGAGTTTTAGGACTAGTTAAATTGCAATCGGAAAACACTGACTGAACAAAACCGGAAGTGCAGCCGAGATTTATAGTTCTGTCTCGGCCACACCCACACACAAGATAAATGATACACACAAACTTATAAACACATTACACACGGCACGAGTTAAGCTACCTACTCTAACACACACAACACACTGCTAATAATAATGAATAATTGTTCTAATGACAAACACACAAATGAATGTTCCACATGATCTTTAGTCTTCTCTCTTCTTCTTTCTCTTCCTTGGCTCTTGGCTGGCTGGCCCCACAGTATGTAATACTTGAACTATGGATTCGAGGGATTATCATTGATGACCATTGTGATTCCAAGGCAGTTATCTATCAATAATCCTGAGAGTTGCAATGGTTTAACTGTTTTATACCATATTACCTTTTGAACAGAGTAAAAGACCAAATATAAAGAGCAGATATTGTTTTGTTGGGAAAAAACATGCCCAGTCAATGCAGCGAGGTTCCTTCCACTCTTTGGTGTTACTCAATGGAGAAATTAGTACGGTATGTATGACTAAATATGTCAATTGGTAAAGTATGATTACAAATAAAAGATTATATATAACAATTCTTACACTTACATCTCAAACAGCAGGTGCAATGACACAGAAGAACACTCATCAGAGAGAGCACTCATTCTTACTACAAAGTTCATCTATCCCACAAGAATATTAGAAAATTAACATTAACAATTGAATGGAAATTGGGGGTGGGAGAAGTGGGAAAATTAGATTTCTGTTTTCCACCATTGTTTGTATTTTAGTTTCATGAAAATTTAATTGAAAGAGCTAAAAATCCCAAATTAGCTACTATACAGATAATTGTTATGTATAATTAATAATCTATCCTTGTATGGTAAAAAGCAGCTTCAGCAAAGTATTATGGGCTGAGTGTGAAAGCTCAAGTTCTTGTCTGGTCTTTCAACACATATTAATGAAAAGAAAATCGTAACAGTATACATCAAATAAACTTTGGAACTACCTTTCTGCCATAGCTAAAGATGCTAAGCAACCTTACACCTATTAAGTAAAGATACCTATCAACCACACACCTCACCAAAGTAAATAATTATGCTTTAGAGACATCACACCTATAGTAAGCCAAGTAAAGATTCTTACAAAAGCCTACACCTGTTTGCTTTTTAGAGTAAAAGCAGAAATGCTGAGAGACTCTACACCTACTTTTTAGCTCTGGGCTGGTTTCCCTCCCATCCTAGCTCATCTCACCTCTAGATACCTTCACATTATCTTATGTACCTCAGTTATCTTGTATTTCGCAACAATAAAAAGTAGTGTTGTGGGCGTGACTGCTTCTGTTTTAGTAGGCTCAAAAGAAATTACCACGCCCACTGTCTCAATTGGTATTTACACTTAAGGACTCTTACCAGAAGTCTGCGTGTGCAGTGTAATGAATGTTACGTACTTTCACCTGAGAAAAATTAAGGGGTGGGGCTCAGACGTAAGACTGGTTGAGGGTGGGGCTTAGACGCGAGAGGGTTACAGTACTCAATTTGTCAGTCAGTCAGTCAGTCAGTCAGCCAGTCAGTGTATTCTTTCACACAGATCTTGAAGATGGCAAAGGACTTTTTTGTTTCTACTTTTTTTCCAACAATCGTTTGCGAGTGTTGGTAGCGCCCCCAGTAGTCACCCCGTTCTCACGTGAGCAAATAAATTCTATGCTGCTCGAGGTATTACATTATTCTCAGCCGTTTATCAGAGTGCTTGGAGTTTTCCCGTTGTGAGGTGAGTGTCGCTAGTTAAACTTCTCTTACGAAGACAGCGTTAACGTCTGCAGGTTCAGTGCACGAGTTGCATATCAACTTGCTCAAGCTCCATATATCGACGTATATTCATGTTGATACTACTCCAAATAAGTTATTATTTTGGCTTTTTAATAGCTAACTAGTGTATAATAAGGCTGAGGGTTCACATCCTTGGTGCTTCATTGTGACAGTTGCTAAATTCCTCAATTTGTAGTGGTATAGTTATATTGTTTGTTCTTATTATTTTTGGGGGTGGGAAGTTTGGCCTACTTGATCAACATCTACATTTATATGTCTTGGACTGTCTCCTCATCATGAATAGGCTCTTAACTCTCATTTTACAAGGTTACAGTTATGGCTCTAGTTACTTAACAAGGGTAAATAAATTACAAGTAATAAAGGAACTAAAATATTGTAGCTAAGTTGAACAAGTTATTACTGTTATGTAGTCACTAATTGAGTAGATCAATACAGCTAGAGAATTAAGTTTATTAGGCTATACTTGAGGCTAGTTTTGTACAGGTGTGCCATACATACTGCAACAATGCATAGATGCCTCCATGCAGGTCTGGACTCCAGCTCATTTCTCTTATCCAAGTGGTATATTGAATGCTGGCAGTTATTATCATGTGTTGTTTTTATTGTAGATAGTCATCATTTAATCAGTTAAAATCAGCAAGTGCTATTTAGTTAGGTGCTTTGCTGGAATTTACTTCTATTTTATTCTGTATCCTATGATCTTCACTTCATTGGATTAAATCAATGCTGACATTTTGTCCACAGCTATTATATCAGAATGTCATAATCAAGATGTAAAATCTTGAAGATATTTCATCATGAAAGTTAGATAAAATTTAGTGATAGTAATTACCCTTCATCTACAAAGAGTGCATTGCTGCTGATTGAATAATTGATCTGCAGTGCAGGCTCAACGACCACTAGCAAGCTGTGTAATCCTTGAAGAAGCTGCCATTGTGATTAATGCTGAAGACTTTCTCTGATTTTACCACTACAATTTTTAGTCCTCACATTCTGTCACTTTTTTTGTAATGTATCACATACTGACTTGTTATGGGATAGGCATGTTGAAAGTATCAACTTGAGAGTTAAGTGAAGCATGGAGACATGTTGTGGCTGATGCAAATTATCCAGTGATTGGAAGAATTTTTAAGTGTAAAGAGTAAAAAACTTGATCTGTTCATGTTTTTGCCAGAAGTTCTACTCCGATTAATCAGTCAAGAAAATTGACAGCTTGCTATTACTAACAATTTCTTCCTAATTCCATCCTACTTCCATTCTAGTTCCATCCTAATTCCATCCTACTTCCATTCTAGTTCTATCCCAATTCCATCTCTGAGTGCTCCTATTTTCAACCAGTTGCTCCCCACATATCAGTTGCTGGAGTATGGAGGACGAAACAGAAACATTTAGAAGACTATACATGTACTCAATTAGACATCTTGAACTAGGGTAATTAAGGATATTACCGCTTATTTTTGCTTTGGGAACTGGGATGCAATGCCTCCAGGCAGTGTTTCATTGGGTGAGGATGTTGGTGACATATTTTATACTCTGCTAAGAATCTGCCCAAGAATGTGTTTTTTAACACATGCTTAATCCAAATCATAGACGACAATCACAACGTTTTTGCTCCATGGAGCCTTCTTCAGTTAATAATACAGAAAGATACACAAAAAATGCTAATCAATGGCAACAGTATTATTCATTTGATGGTGAAGCCGAAAGGATATATAGTCTGCCAACGTAGTCTACTACGATAGAAAAAAAGTGGCTATACTTCTTAGCACTGTAAGTGATCAAACGTATCAATTGCTATGATATGTTCGCTCTCGTCAGGCCCAACACCAAGATATTTGACGAGTTAGTAAGCTTTAAAATCATCTGCAGCAGCCCCCACGGTGATAACGGAGACTTACCGTTTCAACCAGCGCAGTCAACAGATGGGAGAGACATACTGGAGTATTTGGCAGCGCTTGTAAGACTAGCTAAGGATTGTTAATTTGTCAATTTCTTGGAGCCAGAGTTGAGAGACAGGCTAGTTTGTGGACTTGCAAGTGGAACTATAAGGAAAGAGCCCCTGAAGGAGAAAGACCTCGTGCTCGCAGATGCTTGTGAAAAAGCAAGTGCTATATATGGAAATGGCAGAAATGGATAGTGCTCACATGGGTCAGAAATGAGAACCCAAGGAGTAAACCACCTTCGGAAAGGAAGGAGGAGGCCACAAGCTACAAACAAGCATAGCTGCATGCTATCATTGTGGAAGACAAGGCTATACTCCTGAGCAGTGCATGTTCTAGACTGCTCAGTGTTTTTAAAGTGTGGCAAAGAAGGCCACATTAAAGAAGCTTGCAGATCCAAGTATGTGGCAAGAAAAACTTCCAGGTCACAACCCAAAAGCAAATCAAGGAGGAAGGAAAACCTTCTAGTGAGGATGAGATATCAGGATTAAACATATTGCTCGAGAACAATATACGAGTGGAGAAGGCAAGCAGCCAGTGCAAATGGAAATCTATACTGGAGTGGCAGTAACTGTCACATCACAGGAGAAATGTCCTGTTCAAACACAGCCAACAACAAAGAAGCTGCGATCGGCTATGGGACAACTTTAGAGCTCTCTGGTCAAGCTACCGTGAATGCTAGTTAGATATGTAGTATCATCCACACACAATGTTCCATTTAGCGATCCTTACCCAATTGACGACCTTTACCATGCGCATGCCCATGAGGTCATACTCAGTTATTGCTATCATCATATGACTTGCACATCGATTATTGATCCAGTTCAATCTTGTTCTATGACGGCACATAGCGCTTCTCTATGATAGCAATAACTCATTAGCTGGAGTAGCTAGCTCAGTACACCTCACCAGCAGTGCAGTTGGCTAGAGGGAAGCTAGTTTCTGAAGCGATTCCATTTGACGCCCACCCCACATGGCAGTCAGATGTCCCAAAACCGACTGCCCCTACTCCATCCCGGAGGGGACTGACCCTGCCGTCGTAGTTGCCCTGCTAGATGCCCACGTCAAGGTTGACCACAACCAGGCTGTCTCAGTGAAGCCAAAGCCCGTCGACCGCCCACTGATTGCAGCGGGGGAGACATCTGAGGGGTGGCAGTATTTCATGACGCGATGGAGAACATACTCCAGGGCATCCAAACTCGCCAGAACCGATCTGGGCATCCAACTACTGGAGTGCCTGGAACCGAACCTGCGACGTGACCTCACCAGAACCACTAAGGGCCCAACGCCCATCGAGGAGAAGCCGCAAACCGAACTCCTGGCAGCCATCAAAGCCATGGCTGTGGTGGAGGACAATTACATGGTCGCCACATTCGCATTCGCCCGCACGACGCAAGACAGAGGCGAGTCATACAGGTCCTTCGCATCATGACTGAGGGGCGTGGCAGAGACATGTGAGTTCCACGAAGAGTGCGCCAATTGCGGCCATGTAGTCGACCACAGTGAGAGCAGGGTGTCGGACCAGCTGTGCATCGGCATGGCTGATCCCGACATCCAAAAGGACCTCATGGTGGAGGCCACCAAACGGATGACCGTCGAACAGACCCTGCGCTTTGTCGAGAAGAAAACCACAGGGAAACGGGCCGCCACTGCGCTGAAGGCACCCACAACTCCATCCGCCAATGCCCTAGATGAGGGGGCGGACCAGGAGGAGGCAGTGAACAGCGGGTACAAACGGCAACAGCAACAGCGCCCACAGAGCCACACCGAACCAAAACCCTTGACCAACCGACCCCAAGCTACCCCGCCCAAAACCACGGACAAGGGGACATGCAACTTCTGCGGCCGGCGGGGGCACGGCACCTCATCCAGGACGGCCATCAGAAAGGCTCAGTGCCCAGCATATGGCAAGACATGCCAGTCATGCGGCCGCCCCAACTACTTCTCACAACTGTGCTGGCAGACCATGGAACTGGAGAGCTCAATGAACGAGACGGTCCATGATATGACCGAAGGCACACTGCCCCACCAAACATGGAATCAGGCATCTGGGTCATGGGCCCAGCGCCGTTCGCCACCACAGCCTACCCTTACGGTCGCAATCACCACGAACCGAGCCGACTACCGAGCACACGGCCATACCCTCAGGAAGGAGGGCTCCAACCAATCCACAACAGCACTGGCGGATACGGGATGCCAGAGCTGCCTGGCTGGCCCCCGACTCATGAGAAGCCTTGGTCTGGAGAAGGGAGACCTGATACCAGTATCACTCACAATGAGATCGGCAAGTGGCAACCAGCTCCCCATCATCGGAGCAGCGCTGACGAGGATCATACTGACCCAGTCGGGCAGGGAGACACGGCAGATGGTATACATCAGCCCTATAGCGACCAAACTGTACCTGAGCCTGTCGACCTGCACCGACCTGGGGTTGATCCGGAACGACTTTCCACGGGGACAATCGACTGCATCCATTCAGGACGAGCGGGTCGAGGGAGCAACCAAACCCAGCTTGCCTGCAGAGCTCCCCACACATAGTCAGCCTGAGCTCAAACCGGCTATAACCAGACCGTGCCATTGCCCAGACAGAGCACCACCTCCACAGCGGCCAACCACACTGCCACACCCCGCCACGGAGGACAAGCAGGCCGAGGGAGCAAACAAACACAGCTTGCCTGCAGGGCCCCCCACACACAGTCAGCCTGAGCTCAAACCGGCCAAAACCAGACCGTGCCATTGCCCAGACAGAGTACCACCTCCACAGCGGCCAACCACACTGCCATACCCCGCCACGGAAGAGAACCGAGAGAAGTTGGAGAAGTACCTACTCGAGACGTATTCGGCCAGCGCTTTTAATATCTGCGAACACCAGACTTTGCCGATGATGTCTGGCCCACCCCTCGCTCTCAACATAGATCCAACAGCCACCCCAAAACCCTGCCACACCCCGATCCCGATACCGATCCACTGGCAGGATGAGGTGAAGAGGGGACTGGACAGAGACGTCCGCCTCGGCGTGCTTGAGAAGGTCCCCCTGGGCACACCCATCACTTGGTGCCACCGAATGGTGATATGCACCAAGTAGAACGGGTCGCTCAGGAGGACCATAAACTTCCAACCCCTGAACAAGCACGCCACGCGAGAGACACACCACTGTCCGTCCCCCTTCCACCAGGCCAGAGCCATCCCACGCGGAACCAAGAAGACCGTTTTCGACGCGTGGAATGGCTACCACTCTGTAGCACTGAGGGAAGAAGATAGACACTTCACCACATTCATAACTCCGTGGGGGAGGTACTGATATATGACGGCACCACAGGGCTACATCGCCTCCGGTGATGCTTATACCTCCCGCTACGACGCCCTCGTCGCCCATGTGACGTCGAAGACCAAGTGTGTAGATGACGTGCTCATCTGGTCCCCCGACATCACGGAGGCATTCCATCAGGCAACAGAGTGGCTCGATATTTGCGCACGGAACGGCATCACCCTCAACCCGGCCAAGTTTTGCTTTGCCAAGGACAGGGTCGAATTCGCCGGATTCACCGTGACGCCCACCGAGGTCCGCCCAGCAGACAAATTCACGGCGGCCATCAGAGACTTCCCAACCACAACGAGCCTCACCGATGTGAGGGCGTGGTTCGGTCTGGTAAATCAGGTCTCATACTCTTTTGCCATGACCGCAGCCATGCTCCCCTTTCGTGAGCTGTTGAAACCATCCACCCCGTTCGAATGGACGGACAAACTGTCAGACGCCCTCACTGCATCAAAGGATCACATATGCAGCAGCATCCGAACAGGCGTCGAAATATTCGACAAGGGACGACCCACATGCCTTGCAACCGACTGGAGCAAGGACGGGATCGGCTTCTGGCTAACGCAAAAACACTGCAAGTGCCAGTCATCCGACCCATTCTGCTGCCGGGAGGGATGGCGAGTGACACTAGTGGGGTCCCGATTCACCCACGCGGCCGAATCACGGTACGCGCCGGTGGAGGGTGCAGCGATCTAGTCGTAGCGGTGGATCACAAGCCACTGCTCAAACTATTCGGCGATCGCTGCCTCGAGGACATCCCGAATCCTCGCCTCAGGAATCTGAAGGAGCGAACACTACGCTACCGATTCAGGATGGCCTACATTCCGGGCACACGCAACCAGACCAGCGACGCCCTGTCTCGCCACCCATCCGGGCTGAGATCACCGGTCAGACTGCACCTCCAGGACGACGTCCAGTCACCAAGCAGCAACTGCCATGGCGGGCCCAGCTCCCCATCCGACACTGTGCACTGCTCGACCTGCACACTCCAAGAGGGAGATGGTCTCCCAGTCGCGGTGTGCAGCGCCCTCTCAGCAACACCGATTGGCTGGGAGCAGTTACAAATCGCCACAACAGAGGATCCAACGATGCAGGACCTCATGGCAGCAATCGAGGAGGGGCCGCCAAGCGCCAAAGACCTACTCCCGCCAAGCATCCAATCATACTTCAACATCCTAGGCGACCTGACCATCATTGACGATGTGGTGTGCTACGGGGACCGAATCGTCATCCCCCAATCACTAAGACAACAGTGCCTGCAAGCTCTCCACGCTGCACACCAGGGCACGAGTGGGATGATGGCCCGAGCAGCATCGTCTATGTATTGGCCAGGCATGACATCGGACATCAGCACAACCCGCGCCCACTGCGCCGAGTGCAACGGGAACGCCCCATCCCAACCCCGCCTGCCCCCAACGACTCCTGAGGTGCCCGACCGCCCATTCGGTTCAATATGTGCCGACTACTTCCACCATGCCGGATCCTGCTATCTGGTGGTGGTGGACCGATTCTCGGGCTGGCCCATAGTCGCCCCAGCCACCGGGGGAGCAGCAGGTCTGACTGCCGTACTGAGAGAGACATTCGCCTCCTTCGGCATACCAGACACCATCACCACAGACGGCGGGCCGGAATTCACTGCCCACTTAACAGCTGAGTTCCTAACCAACTGGGGGGTGCAACACAGGCTGTGCTCAGCATACCACCCACACTCAAACAACAGGGCCGAGACCGCTGTCAAGACGATGAAGCGTCTGATAGCCGGCAACACTGGCCCAGGAGGGACCCTCAAGTCCTCCTTCTTCAAGGCTCTGCTGACATACCGCAACGCTCCAAGTCCAGACACCAAGATGTCACCGGTGATGTGTGTCCTTGGCCGCCCCACAAGAGACCTGCTACCCACTCTACCGCACAAACTCCGAGTACCCCAGGACGACCCCTCGGAAAAGCAACGCCAAGCTGCGATGAGGAAGAGACAGTCCTTGGCACATGGCAGGTGGACAGAACATACTGGAGGCCTCTCACCACTCCGGTGCGGGGACCGGGTCCATGTCCAAAACCAGCACGGCAACCACCCAGGCAAATGGGACCACACCGGTGTGGTAACAGAGGTGCTCCAGTACCACCAATACACCGTCAGGATGGACGGCAACGGACGGCTGACTACCCGCAACCGCCGCCACCTGAGAAGGAACAGCACCCCACAACTGTCACCCGATGACGCACTCCGGACCCGCCTAGCCGGCATACCGCCACGGCAAAACCAACCAGTGCCTGCTACGCCACCACTACCACCACTACCACCACCACCACCCACACCACCGACGCCACCGGCACCTCGCCAACCTACCACACCTGGCACACCACAGGCACCACCCCCGGCTCAACACCAGGCTCCGAGAACACTGCAATTCTCACCCCCACCTTCACAGGCAGGGAGAAGATCGTACGCCTCGGTTGCTGGGACACCACCAACCCCCCAACCCCCACCACCCAAGCCCCATGACAGCCCAATGGTAGCACCCAAGGCACCACGGAACAGACCACCCATCCAACCGCCGCCACTTCGCCGGAGCACCAGGACCAACAGATACACAGACAAATACGGACAATGACGGACGATGATCCCACAGAATTTTCAGTTCCCCTACAGTGAACTTGGGGGGAGATAGTTAGATATGTAGTATCATCCACACACAATGTTCCATTTAGCGATCCTTACACAATTGACGACCTTTACCATGCGCATGCCCATGAGGTCATACTCAGTTATTGCTATCATCATATGACTTGCACATCGATTATTGATCCAGTTCAATCTTGTTCTATGACGGCGCATAGCGCTTCTCTAAATGCTTCATTGGAAGGTGTGACAAATGACCTGATGCTTTTCATAGCAAAAGGAAATTGTCCATCATTGTTTAGCTGAGATTGGATTCAGGCATTTATTGGTCAAGATTGGGCAAAAAGGCTGACAAATCAGACAAATCAAGTGGAAGAAGTCGAACTCGAAAGTTTGCTGGACAAGTTCAAAAATACAGTAATAAGACAGGATGTGCGGGACACTGATGTGTGGGACACTGGTGTGTGGGACACTGATGTGTGGGATACTGATGTGTGGGACACATTTGAGGGACACTGACTGACAGAGGTATAGCATTTGTATTCCTGTACTTTATGCTATAGGGTAGGTAGTTCACAAATTCTTTCTCAGCCTTACTTTACTCACTAGATGTATTCTCTGTGCCTGTGAACGAGAGAGAATACATCTGATGAGGATATGTAGTTGTCATCATTTCTGTCTATTATGTCAAGTAATTCATGCCTCAATATATCCTGTTAGCCCTCACATGACATGAATGCTTGCAGTTCATAAATTGTTTATTTATCAAAGGCAACATGACAGTGTAACTGTTCATTATATAAACTCTATAAGGATAGTACAAGTACTTGTATTACTACAGGACAATTTGCTTTTTTACACTTATTTGTTCATAAGAATGACACTTACCCTATACTCTACAAGAAGCTTTATATAACTTTTAACTCTCTGAAGAGCAACTGCCAACAATAGAAACCAGATATTCCAGGTGGCAAGTTTTTGAAGAATAATGCTAATCAATTAATTTACCAGATGTGAATATGAGTCTCTTATCAATGGAGTTAATTGGCGAGCGAGCGTAGCGAGCGAGACATTTACAGGGGTAACACAATCGAAAATCGGGGATGTTAGTATATTGTCGAGCGAGCGAAGCGAGCGAGACAGTATTAGGGGTGGATAATGCAAAATCGGGTATATGTTATATGTATATATGTATATATGTATGTATGTATGGATTGTACGTATGCCCTTTAAACGCGCGCGCGAGGAACTTTTTTCTTAAAAAAAACACGGTTTTTAGTCTTGACCCCAGTTTATTCTGAAACTACAGCATTAAGCAAGCCTTACTTTATACTTAAGCTCCAAAGTGTGAGAAAATTCCTGCAAAAACGCTTGCTTTTCAAGAACAAAAAGTTGATTAGACCGGTTACTATGGCATTGAAGACCCTTTACCAGATTTAGATTCAAAACTTCGCCTTTTTTCCGGCTAAGTGCGGCTTGTTAGTTATCAAGAGCCACCTGTAGTCAGTACTAAGAGAGCTATCACTACTTCTGAAAAGCGTATGTAAGCACATAAAGTATTAATGCTAAGGAAGCTACTACTACTCGAGGGATGCTGAGGTAAGTACGTAATTCCATTGTCAGCTAAATATGCAAAAATAACTCTGGCCTTTCATTTTTATAGCTAAGAGCTTGTTGTCAACAGTGACTGGTAAATTCAAATAGTCAGAATGACTCTAATTTGGTACTACAAAAGTTACCACTGCTCAAGAAAATGAGGTAGTAATTTTGTATTTGTGTGCTATAATTGATTGTCTTTTGTTTTTTAGAGCTTGTTGTCAAGAATTCAAGGTAACTCAGATAGTCAAAGTAACTTCAATTTGATACTACAGAAGTTATCAATACTCAAGAATGAGGTAAGTAGTAATTCCATATTTGTTGGCTAAAATTACAAATAATAACAATGGTTTATTTTTTATCGTAGCTGAGAGCTTGTTCAAGAGTTACTGGTGATTGAGATTATCAGAATGGCAGATGTTTGATACTACAAAAGTTACCATTAATCAGGTAAGAGAGTGATTTTGTATTTGTTTGCTGAAATAAAAGGTCATAACTATCAGGCTCGCTCGCCATTTGTGCTCAAGCACACCACTAGTTTATTTATTTGTATAAAGTATGGACGTACGTAAGGCATTTTTGTACTTTGATCCTCGCGTTTTTGTGTTAGTTCGGTTGTCGACCCCGTCCCAAATTGCACTAAACAGAATCCTCTGGTTTATCGATCAGTACCCGTATCACCCTAGAAATTGAATTGTTTACCGTTTTGAATTCTTTTGCCGGTACAGTTAAAACTTGACAACTTAAGGGACTTCCATTTCTATTCGAGTTAGTGGCGGTGGTAAGTCAATGCGCTCTTTGTCATGGTTATAAGCCGTGCGCACAGTATTTACCTGAAAATACATTGTCCACTAGACTACTGAGAAGGTAAATCTGTGTAGGTGCATGTCCAGCTATGTCAACGCATTGTGTGTTACTACTTAGCTAAAGAATATCACAAAGAAAACTTTTAAATAACGTGTATTGTTTTGTTGTTGTTGTTTTTTCCTTCAATTCAAGCAGTTGCAGAGAGTTGTTACTATGGCACTGAAATCCCTTTACCCTGTATGCTAAATTTAAAAACTTGACCTTATTTTCAGTAGCTTCAGTGTTAGAAGTCAATAAAAATAGTATAGTCTTTAGGCTCGCTCGCCATTTGTGCTCAAGCACACCACTAGTATTATGGGTAGAATGAAGTGTCAGGTGGGTAAGGACAAGTAAGACATATACTGTATGACAACACTCCACTTCACCATTCACCTGACTTTTCATTTTACTTAGCTCATCTGGGAGAAGCACACTTCGTATAACATGTATCAGATCGTGCTCTAAAACAGATTATGTTAGGAATCGACTATTAGTTGATCACAATTTGAAAGAGTGTAGGAATGTTGACTTCTAGCTGATTACACTCTGAGAGTTTTTCTAGCTATACAGATTTTATTATATACCATCAAATCATAATAATATATATTTATTATTGTAAATTTAAGTATGCTATCCACTAAACTCCAATGAGTACCAGTATTTGAATGAAGATTTCTTGCATGTAGAGTAGGATGTATGTTGATTACTTCTTTATATTGAAGGTAAATAGCTAGTTGATAGTCAACAATGTAAAAAACAAAGGTTCAGTCAAGGACTATTCTACTATTTACAATGTGTGCCAGTGAGATTCTTATCCATCAATTGTTGCAAGTTCTCAGGTAGGTAATGGAGCAGAAACGGTATAATATGATAACATTGTTACTTATTAATACAAAATGCTTACTACAGTTACAGTCTTGTAGAAAGAGTTTTTGATGTGACTCTTAACAGTTTTCAAACAGAGAAAATCTCCACACTCAATACTTACATATTACAGTTTACTTCTCCAATCTTTGCATGTCATCGCAACAAAATACTGATTGTCTTAGGGCTATCTGTATTTACCTGCTTTGCAATTTTAATTTGCATTGAAATTAAATGACTTACCACCATTAGTTATGTACAATTAATTTTGGCAAAGCAAAATGATTTTTATCCAAAACTGACCTTAGTGGAAAAAAAAATGGTGTTGAGAGTGTTATCCATAATATAATATAAAAACATCCTAATGTTTTACCTTAATAAATCACATTACAATTAATTAATTAATTTTTATTAATTAATTGCCATTCAGAAACTTTAGACCTGTAAGTCAACTAAACACATTCAGAAAGACTTGCAGCAAAGCATACAAATAATTGACCCTTTGCCAATTTAGAGCTTTTACCTCAATAAGCTTTCATGATATCTGTTAATAGTTATCACCATTATGTGCAACTTTTATTATCTAATATTTAAAGAAAATGGCAACACATCAGCTGTATTGAGGAACTGGCCAAAACACTAATGAACGAATATTATATACTACATTACAGAAAATGTTGTCTACTTGTTAAAGAAGAATATTCATATTTTAGGGGGTTCTAACACTATCTGGCTTTTGTGTGCCCTCCTCTGTACTGCTAGTCTTCTAATACAATGGATTAATATTATCACTAGAACGCTCTATTGATGTAGAAACATTATACAGAATATCTCTAGCATCAGGTTCTTTACGTTGTGGTCGAACATTTGGAAGCTGTGATGAAGAAGTATCTCTAGTAGCTTCCATTTCAGTATTGGGAAAAGTGTCCTTTAAAATGCCACTAGATGACTGAGTATCTGATAATGACTTCTCCATAGTCATAAAGTACTCCAAATTCTCTAGCAAGTAACTGACAACATGAAAATGGTCATGCTGCTCTGCTAAATCAAGTGGCGTTTGATTGAAGTTGTCAGTGATCATTGGACTGCAATGATGGAACTCTATTAAGTATTGAATTACGTCAAGGTGACCACCAGCACTGGCCATGTGAAGGAGTACCTCACCATTCTCACCTCTAACATTTGGGGAAAGGTTCAAGTTGTCTATGAAGTATTTAACAACTTCAAGTATTCCACTGTTAGCAGCTAGGTGAAGAGGAGTATTGTTATATGAATTAGTAGCCGTTGAATTGCAATGGCAAGTTTCTATTAAATATTTGACAATATCTAGCAAACCCTTATCACTAGCAGAGTGCAAGAGAGTATTCTCATACTCACCAGTGATATTAGGATCAATTTTTATTTCTTCTAAGAAGTATTTCACAATGTTGTATTGATTATTCATTACTGCTATATGAATTGGTGTATTGTCGTATCTACTAGAAGCTGTGACATCCACAAGGGAATGGTTTGCCAAATACTTGACAAGTTCTATATGTCCATATCTACATGCTGCATGTAGAATAGTGTAGCCATTGTATCCTGAAACATTTGGACTGTATTGTCGATCTTCAATATAATATTTTAGTATATTCAACTTTCCATTCATTGCTGCAATATGAAGACATGTGTCATTGTTCGTGTCTGGAGTTAGAGGATCTAAATGATGAATTTCTATAAAGTACTTGACTACAAGCAAGTGACCATCTTCACTGGCAAAGTGTAGAAGTGTCCTTCCCATTTTTCCTCTAATAGATGGATCCTGATGTAAAATCTCGATAAAGTACTTAACAGTAGGCAACTCTCCATAAAATGATGCTGTTTGTAATGCAGTATCATCATGTGAATTTCTTGTCATAGGATTGATGTACTGGTTTTCAATGAGATACTTGATAATATGCAACTGTCCACTTAAACTGGCATAATGTAAAAGACTCGAATCGTACTGCCCCTTAGTATTTGGATCAAACTTTAAGTCTTCAAGGAAATATTGTAAGACTGATAGTCGACCATTGCAGACAGCTGCATGTATGGGTAGCATCTTTTTTTTACTCCTAACCATAGGATCCACATACTGATTGTCAATAATATACTGCACTACTTCGACTATGCCACTTTGACAAGCACAATGTAAAATTGTCCATTCATTCCATCCTTTTACAGTTGGATCAATTCGCATGTCCTCAATAAAATATTTCAAAACTTGGAGTTGACAACATAAGGCTGCTTTATGTATTGGTAAGTCACGATTCAGGGTTTTCTCATAGGGACTACAATAATGTGATTCTACTAGATACTTGACTACTGCTGTATGTCCCATTTCACTAGATGAATGAAGAGGAGTCCATCCACGTTCATTTATTACATTTGGGTCATAGCCTTGTTCCTCAATAAGGAACTTTACTACATTGAGTTGTCCATGAGCTGCTGCCACATGAAGTGGAGTATTACCAAGATCATTTCTTAAAGAAGGGTCACAATTGTGAGAATCATGTAAATACTCGACTGAGTCTACTTTGCCTTCAGCAGCTGCAGTAAATAGAGCACACTGTTTACTCAATTGAGTGTATTTGAAGTTTTCTAACAGATATTTCATTATACTGAAGTGATAAACTGATAATAGCAAAGACAAAGAATCTTCAATGGATGCATTGATAGACATAAAGTGTTTAGTTATATTTAAATGTCCTTCATTAATGGCAATGTGTGCAATGTTGTATTCAATGCTTTTGTAACTTAGTGTATTTTCCATCAAGTGTTGTCTAGTATATGGACTTTCTGATAACATCTGAACTACTTCCAAATGACCTGCTGCAGTGGCATAATGTACTGGAGTCCACCCATAAATATCTGGAGATAATGGATCAAGATCTTTCTCTTTCACAAGATATTCAATCAGGTCTAACTTCCCTCTTGCAGCAGCCAGATGAAGAGGTGAGCATTTATTAGCATTCAGTGTGGTGTGATCCACCTGACATTCTTCTATGAGATATTTGACTATAGTTAAATGTCCATTCAGTGCAGCACAGTGTATTGCTGCATTCCTATCTTTATCTAATTGAGTGACAGAGTAATCTGATGCTTTAATTAAATTCTTTAAAGCTCCTAGATTTCCATTGGATGCGGCCATGTGCATTTTTGAGTGACATTTAAGTATCATTGAATGTTTATGGCACACATGTTCAATTTCATACACAGATGCTGTAAGTTCTTTCTAAGGGAACAATAAAAAAAAATTTCTTTTAGAAAGCAGAATTTATATCAAATTAAGCAGTAGATCTTACCTGACTTGGCACTTTAGTTTCATACCAGTTATTTGAATCATTCTCTATATACAAAGGATATTACCATGATTAACTTAAGCTGGAATGTAAAGTGCAATAATTTACAGAGTAAATATTTACGAATCTGACTTACTGACATGTGGAGCTATAATGGGATAATGTTCTCCTCCACAAACTAACTTCAGTATTTTAGCAGTATCATATTATCGAAGACTACTAAGTTGCAGAATTTGCTGTCTTATTAAAGAGAAACCATCTGGTACTGCTGACTTGTGCAAGTGAAAAGTAACACAAATACAGCCATTCTGAACTCCTTCTAATTGTAGCTTCTCTGGCTCAGCTTTGAGTATCTCACAAATGTCTTCACCAAGTTTTTTGAGGTGCTCCATTCTACAATTTGCACAAGGCTTGTCTAGTTTAACAAACAATTCAATGTGATCTTTCCCTCTCATCCCGATGTTTGATGGACACTGAGATACTCTTCTCTTGATATAATTAGCAAACTTTATCTTGTAATTATCTATCATTAACATGCCATGTTCATAATCAGTATTTGATATAACACGTTCAAGAAGCCTGAAGTTAAAGAAAGAACAGTAGCTGGAGAATATGCGCCATAATCTACTGAAATTAAAATCTTCCAATGCATCTTTGGTAATGTTTTGAAAACGATCATTTTTCTCAATAGTTCCACAGTGTATCCAATCTTGTAGAGTCCATCGTAGGTCATCAATGGCCTCTGTATTAGATTTAATATGCTTGTGCAAGCCATCACGAATTTGACTGAATTCATCTATTATCTTTATTGTATCTTTTTGTAGTTCAGATTTATGAATATTATCATCTGGACGAAGAGCTCGAAAGAATATAGTGTAGTTTTCTGCAAATAATAGAATGTAATTGAATTGTATTATAACATTGTTTAAAGTACTATGCTTGTAGTCCAAATCTAAATCTAGGTAAATAACTAAAACTGGAAATGCATATAAATACCAATACAATTTGGTTACAATGATTTTACATTAGTTGTAACACCTTAAATCAATTATAGCATCACAGTATTAATTTTACATCTCATAAAATACTATTTTTAAAGTAAATATTCATATAAGTAACTTTGTGTGCTCATGATATTTGCTAGCTATATATTAAACAACAGATTTCTAATAAGTTGATCTTAAGATTCAATTAAATATTACATTGTTGTTTTAGACATTAAGCACATAGCCAATGTTATCAAACTAATCTCAGTTTAAGTTTGTTTCATTAACATTAGTATATTAAAAATGTTCATTACGAGAGAACAGAAAAGAAACAAAGATGTTAATTAAAGGTGATATGGCAAAAATTGGATACGGAATGACTTGAAGAGAATACTTCTACCTAGCTCAGATCACATGGCAAATATCTTCATGCGATTGTCAACTTGTAGATATATCAAATTTAGACATGCTAAAGAGAACTAGCCTTGGCAGTAGAAGCAAATAGAAAATTAACAAGCCAGCCATCATTATTCTGACCTTGAACCTGCACCAAGAATGCGCTCCAGCAGAGACAGTAGGTTGTACACTATCAGCATCTTGCTACAAGAAGTTTGTTTGGTTTCCACTTGCCTGATAAGATTGAGCTTGCATATTCTGGTCAAAGTGCCACACCCAATGTATACATTACGCCAGCTAACCTGTTTCCAAGATTTGCAAATTCATGATGATTCACCGCAATGTTTGACACAAGAAAGTCTCAATGCTAGACCATGTCTAAGTCAATCAGAATCTGGTCTACGCTGTAAGTGGACTGCATGAGTCTGTCACCTGGGAACACCAAGGACATCTTGAGTGAAGGTGAAGCTGATACTACTATGCTATAACTCTAAGAAATCCTAGTTACAGCGATCCTGTAATAATTGATGCAGGAGACAATGATGTGTACATTGAGGTTGCAGCTGTAAGAGTTGTAGACAGAACCAGTAAGAATCGTGAGTTAAAGATCAAGGAAGCTCTACACACACAGATGACACCCGACAACAACAAGTTTAACAGAGACATAGGTTTAGAGCTTCCAGGATGCTGGCTGTCTATGCTGTAATAGAATCACCCACCAGGATATAAAAAGCGTACCCTCTAGAAATCTTGCTGTTTACATTGTGTATTATATCATCATGGAGAGTTCGACCTCACTTTACCGCTAAAGAGGACTTCGGCAAGAAGTCGAAACATCAGGTTAAGTTTTAATTAACACTGTTGGCTTTAAAAAGAGAAAAAATTCTATTACAATAGTTTGATATAATCAGAGACAGAAGATTAATGGAACAGTAATATTACACTGTTTCATTAACCCTCAACATGCATGCGCAAGAAAGTTATAATAATCGTCCTGTCTGTTTTTCTGCCCATCTGTCGGTCTATCTGTGTGTGTCATGCTCTGATTTTGGAGAACACTGACAATTAACCGTTGGCTGAGTCGAGTGAGACTGGCTGAGTACGTGAGACTGGCTGAATCGAGTGAGACTGGCTGAGTAGCGTGAGACTGGCTGATTACGTCGGTTGAATCGAGTGAGACTGGCTGAGTAGCGTGAGACTGGCTGAATCGAGTGAGACTGGCTGAGTCAGTGAGACTGGCTGAGTCGAGTGAGACTGGCTGAGTCGAGTGGACTAGGCTAGTAGCGTGAGACTGCTGATCGAGTGAGACTGGCTGAGTCGAGTGAGACTGCCGAGTAGCGTGAGACTGGCTGAGTCGAGTGAGACTGCCGAGTCGGGTGAGACTGGCCGAGTCGAGTGAGACTGGCCGAGTCGAGTGAGACTGCCGAGTTGAGTGAGACTGGCTGAGTCGAGTGAGACTGCCGAGTAGCGTGAGACTGGCTGAGTCGAGTGAGACTGGCTGAATCGAGTGAGACTGGCTGAGTAGCGTGAGACTGGCTGAATCGAGTGAGACTGGCTGAGTCGCGTGAGACTGGCTGAGTCGAGTGAGACTGCCGAGTAGCGTGAGACTGGCTGAATCGAGTGAGACTGGCTGAGTCGAGTGAGACTGGCTGAGTAGCGTGAGACTGGCTGAATCGAGTGAGACTGGCTGAGTCGCGTGAGACTGGCTGAGTCGCGTGAGACTGGCTGAGTCGAGTGAGACTGGCTGAGTCGAGTGAGACTGGCTGAGTCGAGTGAGACTGGCTGAGTCGCGTGAGCTTGCTCAAACCATACTTCTAGTTGTGTATTCCAGAAGGTGGGAAGTCCAAAACTAACAACGCTGTCTTCGGCCATGGTCCCAGAAAAGGTTCAGGATAAGTGTTCCGTGGGTCCAGGATAAGTGTCCAGTGGGTCCAGAATAAGTGTCCAGTGGGTCCAGGATAAGTGTCCAGTGGGTCCAGGATAAGTGTCCAGTGGGCCCAGGATCTCACGTCAGGGTCACCAATGTGGCGGTTCTTAATAAATTTATTATGTACTGCTCATGTGTTGATGCCATAATTACTATTGCTACAGCATTGTAAACATTGTAAACAAGTTTGTAACCTAGAGGGACGTAATAACCCCACATGATAACTGTGAACACAGGTGATATGGGAAAATATTATCCTAGGCCTCATCCTGCTTACTTTAGTGCATTTTCTATGTGGCAACAGTTATCAGGCACATAATAAATATAGGTTATACTTTGAATACGGCATAGTATCACAAGTCTGTTGGTAGTATTGGTACAAGTGCCGCAGGCACAAGTTGCCAAAATGCTGTACAGACTAGTGAGGAGACAAAGAAGAGGTTATTTAAAGGGTAACTGCCACCGGTTTTTTTATTTTTATTTTTTTGAGTCATTCAGTAGATAATAACACAGTATCACTCCAAAAAAAAATTGACAGTGTTTGGTCAAGTAGTTCCTGAGTTATGGGCCTTTGAAAATGCACCCTACTCCCACGCTAATTAAGTAGGCCAATTGGTTGATTACGTCACAGGTTGAGTACCGCGCGGATCAGCGTGCTTGTGTAAACTTCGAGGTTTAGTGCTCAGTCTGCTAATCTGATCTGATTTTTCCACTACTGCTACTTGTGGAAATATGGTCAAGACTTGTGTTGCTGCAGGCTGCAATAACAGTAACCAGTGGAGTAAGTCTGCACAAGTTTCCCAGCAACAGTGCTCTGAGGAAAAAATGGGTAGATGAGGTGAAAAGGCATAGAGACAAATGGGAACCCACTGCATACTCTGTGCGTTGTAGTCAGCTTTTCGAGCCATCATGTTTTATAGCTGATTCTATCCTTTCCCAATCACTGGGGTTGGGCAAGAAGAGAGCTAGTCTTAAGCCTGATGCAGTACCCACACTGTTCCGCAAGCCTGTGTGTGGAAAAAGGAAAGCAGAAGGGGAATGTCTGCCACCAAAGAAGCGGTCTGCTTTTGAAAAACGTGAACGATGTAGAGTAAGCGAAATGAATTTTTTTTAAATCACTCATTTTAAATCATATTGTGAGTTAATTCCCTAACGAATTTTGTGACAACATTACCAAACTATCTTATGGGTTTAAGGAATCCGAGCATAATGATGCTGCAATTCAATGAAGATATGCAATCCTGAATTATGACATTACCAGGCTAAAGTTGGCAGTCCTACATTACAACGAAAACAGCCGCAGAGGACAGGCAAAAACTAAGCAAGGGGAGAAAATATATTGTTTTGTATCCCAAGTACAAATCTGGTAGACACATTGTCAGAAAAAATCGTGGAAAAATCTACTTACGGTAAATATACTATATATCGCCAATTTCTGCTCTTATATACCCAATGGCTTAAATATTTATAGGGTATGTGCAAGACCTCTTTTGTGCACTATGGGATGTTATGCTGAAAGAATGTGAAGTATCAGTTATGATTTTACCACCACCTGCACTCTGTGATAGTTTGGAAAAACCTGAAAAACAGAAGGCAATTGCTGAACATCAGACCAGATTCAAAATAATTGTGTGTGTGTGTAATTGGTTATAATATTGTTGGATGAAATCCTGTGTAATTATCAGATGGAAATGTCTCTCTTATTTTCTTGACAGCACAAGCAGGTAATACAACCCTGACATTACGGCCAAGCTGATTTATAGACATAGACTTACTCGGATGGATGATTTAAAACCTTTTTTTGTGCTACTTAGTGACTGTTGGGATTATTTTTTTTTGAAAAATCGCAATGTTCTGCGTAGATACTAGCTCTTGTGTGTAATGCACCCTGTTGTAATGTTGCAATCATGTGTGCTACTAATTTCTTTGCTACTTGCAGTAGTCTTGCTTTATACTGAAAAGTAAGTGAGTGTTGAAATTGGAATTTTGCATTGAAAATATATACTGGTGAGTGTCTTTGCTGCTAGCTGCTTCTGTTATGAACACAGAACTTACATCTATGATTTTTATTGTTTAATCTATGCCAGGAGAAACTACACCCTAATGTAAACTGCTAGGGGTGTGGTTAAGAACATTCAAGAACTAAGCACACACTCATTTTCACAAGTTGCATAATGGAGCAGGCCATTGCATGAGCCAGATTATATATAGACATAGTCATTTTGCCACATGCAATTTTTATTTCTATTTGCTTACGTATAAAAGTAAATGCTAACTTTTGTACAACATTTTCATGATTTAATTCATCATCAACATTTCATCAAACACTTTTCTATTCATTGTATTTATCAATGTACTAACGATCGTAGCAAAGATTGTAAAACAAAAGATACACATGACCAATTTCAAATTAAACGATTCAATAAAAGAGTATACAGTGTATTGAACAAAAATGTGCTCCTACACCACATTTTAAGTCTGGGGAAAGTTCAGTAGAGCCAAATGCCTAAAATGGGCTACTAGCTGATGTGTGCAGAAAATAAAGTAACCAGTTCTTGTTTAAATTAATTTGGTGGCAAAAATTTCATTTCTGAAGTTACTGCTGCGATCAAATGTTGCATTAATGTGATGTAATAATTAATGTCTAATTCGAACTAAAATCCTTTGGATGATCCAGATGCAGCTTCAGAGTCTGAATTGACATTACAGTCATAGCCATCTTATCATGTTGCATTGATGGGACCGTAAGAAAAGCTGGCTTCAGGTGCACTGGTCTATGACCGCCATAGTAATAGCTATAGTATGTCCAAGTTGAGCTAGCACAACCACAAGCAATAGATGGCGAGCGAGCGTAGCGAGCGAGACACTTACAGGGGTAACACAATTGAAAATCGGGGATGTTTGTTTATTTATTTATATATATGTATGGACGTATATATGTCATTTTGTACTCTTTGACCCTCGCGTTTTTGTGTTAGTTATGTGGTCGACCCCGTCCCAAATTGCACTAAACAGAATCCTCTGGTTTATCGATCAGTACCTGTATCACCCTTAGAAATTGAATTGTTTACCGTTTTGAATTCTTTTGCGGGTGCAGTTAAAACTTGAAAACTTAAGGGACTTCCATTTGTATTTGAGTTAGTGGCGATGGTAAGTCAATGCACTCTTTGTCATGGCTATAAGCCGTGCGCAACAGTATTTACTTGAAAATACATTGTCCACTAGACTACTGCGTGCATTTCCAGTTGTGTCAAAGCATTGTTGTGTTACAACCACTACTTAGCTAAAGAATATCACAAAGAAAACTTTTAAATAACGTGTATTGTTTTGTTGTTGTTGTTTTCCTTCAATTCAAGCAGTTGCAGAGAGTTGTTACTATGGCACTGAAATCCTTTTACCGTGTATGCGAAATTAAAAAACTGGACCTTATCAGTAGCTTCAGTGTTAGAAGTCAAAATCATTCATATAAAAATAGTATAGTCTTTAGGTTCGCTCGCCATTTGTGCTCAAGCACATCACTAGTAATAGCTATAGTATGTCCAAGTTGAACTAGCACAACCACAAGCCATAGTAATAACTATAGTATGTCTAAGTTGAGCTAGCACAACCACAAGCCATAGTAATAACTATAGTATGTCCAAGTTGAACTAGCACAACCACAAGCCATATAGCTATAGTATGTCCAAGTTGAGCTAGCACAACCACAAGCCATAGTAATAGCTATAGTATGTCCAAGTTGAACTAGCACAACCACAAGCCATATAGCTATAGTATGTCCAAGTTGAGCTAGCACAACCACAAGCCATAGTAATAGCTATAGTATGTCCAAGTTGAACTAGCACAACCACAAGCCATAGTAATAGCTATAGTATGTCCAAGTTGAGCTAGCACAACCACAAGCCATAGTAATAACTATAGTATGTCCAAGTTGATCTAGCACAACCACAAGCCATAGTAATAACTATAGTATGTCCAAGTTGAACTAGCACAACCACAAGCCATATAGCTATAGTATGTCCAAGTTGAGCTAGCACAACCACAAGCCATAGTAATAGCTATAGTATGTCCAAGTTGAACTAGCACAACCACAAGCCATATAGCTATAGTATGTCCAAGTTGAGCTAGCACAACCACAAGCCATAGTAATAGCTATAGTATGTCCAAGTTGAACTAGCACAACCACAAGCCATAGTAATAGCTATAGTATGTCCAAGTTGAGCTAGCACAACCACAAGCCATAGTAATAACTATAGTATGTCCAAGTTGATCTAGCACAACCACAAGCCATAGTAATAACTATAGTATGTCCAAGTTGAACTAGCACAACCACAAGCCATAGTAATAGCTATAGTATGTCCAAGTTGAGCTAGCACAACCACAAGCCATAGTAATAGCTATAGTATGTCCAAGTTGAGCTAGCACAACCACAAGCCATAGTAATAGCTATAGTATGTCCAAGTTGAACTAGCACAACCAACAAGAAGACATAGTATATCTATAGTATGTCAAGTGAAACTAGCAAACCACAAGCATAGTAATAGCTATAGTATGTCCAAGTTGAACTAGCACAACCACAAGCCATAGTAATAGCTATAGTATGTCCAAGTTGAGCTAGCACAACCACAAGCCATAGTAATAGCTATAGTATGTCTAAGTTGAGCTAGCACAACCACAAGCCATAGTAATAGCTATAGTATGTCCAAGTTGAGCTAGCACAACCACAAGCCATAGTAATAACTATAGTATGTCTAAGTTGAGCTAGCACAACCACAAGCCATAGTAATAACTATAGTATGTCCAAGTTGAACTAGCACAACCACAAGCCATAGTAATAACTATAGTATGTCCAAGTTGAGCTAGCACAACCACAAGCCATAGTAATAGCTATAGTATGTCCAAGTTGAACTAGCACAACCACAAGCCATAGTAATAGCTATAGTATGTCCAAGTTGAGCTAGCACAACCACAAGCCATAGTAATAACTATAGTATGTCTAAGTTGAGCTAGCACAACCACAAGCCATAGTAATAACTATAGTATGTCCAAGTTGAGCTAGCACAACCACAAGCCATAGTAATAGCTATAGTATGTCCAAGTTGAACTAGCACAACCACAAGCCATAGTAATAGCTATAGTATGTCTAAGTTGAGCTAGCACAACCACAAGCCATAGTAATAGCTATAGTATGTCCAAGTTGAGCTAGCACAACCACAAGCCATAGTAATAACTATAGTATGTCTAAGTTGAGCTAGCACAACTACAAGCCATAGTAATAACTATAGTATGTCCAAGTTGAACTAGCACAACCACAAGCCATAGTAATAGCTATAGTATGTCCAAGTTGAGCTAGCACAACCACAAGCCATAGTAATAACTATAGTATGTCCAAGTTGAGCTAGCACAACCACAAGCCATAGTAATAACTATAGTATGTCCAAGTTGAACTAGCACAACCACAAGCCATAGTAATAGCGATAGTATGTCCAAGTTTGAACTAGCACAACCACAAGCCATAGTAATAGCTATAGTATGTCCAAGTTGAACTAGCACAACCACAAGCCATAGTAATAGCTATAGTATGTCCAAGTTGAACTAGCACAACCACAAGCCATAGTAATAGCTATAGTATGTCCAAGTTGAGCTAGCACAACCACAAGCCATAGTAATAGCTATAGTATGTCCAAGTTGAACTAGCACAACCACAAGCCATAGTAATAGCTATAGTATGTCCAAGTTGAGCTAGCACAACCACAAGCCATAGTAATAACTATAGTATGTCCAAGTTGAACTAGCACAACCACAAGCCATAGTAATAGCTATAGTATGTCCAAGTTGAGCTAGCACAACCACAAGCCATAGTAATAACTATAGTATTTCCAAGTTGAGCTAGCACAACCACAAGCCATAGTAATAGCTATAGTATGTCCAAGTTGAACTAGCACAACCACAAGCCATAGTAATAGCTATAGTATGTCCAAGTTGAGCTAGCACAACCACAAGCCATAGTAATAGCCATAGTATGTCCAAGTTGAGCTAGCACAACTACAAGCCATAGTAATAGCTATAGTATGTCCAAGTTGAACTAGCACAACCACAAGCCATAGTAATAGCTATAGTATGTCCAAGTTGAGCTAGCACAACTACAAGCCATAGTAATAACTATAGTTTGTCCAAGTTGAGCTAGCACAACCACAAGCCATAGTAATAGCTATAGTATGTCCAAGTTGAGCTAACACAACCACAAGCGTGTGGTAAATGAGGAATGCATATAGTAAAAAAAATGGAAGCAATTTACTTATGTGAACTAATAGCAATTGACATGCGAGTAAATTAATGTTAACATTATAAGAGGGCGGTTACTCGGGTGTAGTTATTCAAATTTTCATTGCCAACTCAACTTGGACATACTATAGCAAGTATCCTACCAAATAGTAGCACTCGATGTAATAACTTTCTGTAACATAAGATATTTTTTATCCATTATAACTATCTTCTACAGCTTGATTTAGTCACATCAGTTTCTCTCTCCTTCTCTTTCTTCCTGAACTATCTCGCATTCTTATACCCTTCCTGTTATTTTTCAGATCCTTCTTCTTGAGCCATGGTGTCCCTTCTCCTCCTCTGTCTATCTCTCCTGCTTCTCAGGCTCTCTGTCCTTCTATTGCGATTGTGAACTGGCTTGTGGAGACTTGTAATGTATGCTCTGTAAAAGTTTTGCCTTCCCTTTTTCATGTTTTAAAACTTCCACTATCCCTTTTGAAAGTTTGGCATTATCTTTTGAAACTGCTTTGTTTTTCCTCGATGACTCCACCTACTTTTGGTACAATAGCCCTCATTTTCTCACCTTCTGCTGAATGTGATGATACTTTCCATTCAGCAAATGAGGATTCTTTACTTATCATTTAGTTAATGAATTATTCATGAATACACACATCACTGTCATCATTATTATTATCACTGACCGACAAGCATATTATTTTGATGATTCCCAATCATGATCCATAAAATAAAGGTGTTTTCTTTGAGCCCTTGAGTTACAACAGATGACTCTATCTGGCATATTTCTGTGTACATGTGCACTCGGCTTAGACTGGAATGAAGCAAAAGGCTAAAAAAGCAAACGCAGCCACTTGAGAAGAGACAAGCTCTCTTTAACGAGCTTAAGGATAACTTTTTCATGTGATCAATTGAGCCAAACTGCATGACTAAATTCGGGCACATGTAAAATGGAAATTGTTTTTTTTCTATTTTTATAAACTTTGTATTGAGTCTGGACTTGCATGACCCTTCGATTTTGGAGCATATTGAGTTGACATTTTAACTTGCTCCAGCACGAGATTTTAAACTGGGTAAACTTCAGATGTGCAACTATCTCTGTTAAAATTGTCAAAGTTTTTATGTGTTGTCAAACTAACTTGGACACACTATAAAACCTATTTGAGCCCATTCCATTAAAATTCATTGCATGCCTGTTGACCTTGGTGACCAATATCATCATCAAGTCCTTTTCTCAGAATTTATTCTAAATTCATAGATTTCCTGTAATTTTATGTCTATATTAAGCATACAAAATTATGTTGTCATTTAGCTATCATGGCTCCCTGGATGTATCTAATTATCATATCTTCAACTCCTATTACTAACCCTCGCTGTGTAGAATTTCTTCATCCTTTGAAGGAGACGTTGAGCTTGGTACAAAATTGTCATCTCTTTCTTTAGAACTTGATGTAGTTTCAAATGATATTATATTGTGTGAAATTCTTGTAGTATCAGGCTCTAAAAATACATGACATCTCAATAATATATTATATACTAGTGATATGCTTGAGCAAAAATGGTGAGCAAGCAAACGAAACACTTAAGGGTGCTGGCACATAGCAACGCTCGCGCGCGGCTTAATTGAGCAATAAACCACGAAACCACCGAGTTGTAGAGGTAGAGGGCGGACCTTAAATACCCGCGCATAGATAAGAGCCTTATACGCGTATAGTTAACTCGGCTTACGGAGGGCGGGGCTAGAAAATTGCACAGCGGCAAAAAAGTGCGAGACAATTGGAATCTATTTTGTACTCCAAGTACAGAAAGGCGGATGATTAGTGTTTCAATTTTGGTACAGCGGCGTAACTTAACAAGGTAATAAAAGTAGTCTTTTTTGTTTTTCGATACAGTATACATTTGTGACGCAACAAGAAAAAAATCACGTAAAAATATGAGTAAACATAAAGCAAAATAGAATTGAACAAAACAAAAACGACAATATTGTAAACAATGAGCTGAAGAAGCGGTGGACGAAATTCTGGCTTCTGTGCGTCCTCCACTATCTCCAATAAGTTCTGTTTATTTTGGGACTTTGAGGCTTCATAACTTCTTTGGTTCAGTGCGTGTGTCAGTCATTCTTGGTAAGTCCACATTTTGCCAGCATGTCTCGTAGATCCGCTTGGCTGCGTGAACCTGCAAGGATTAGAATCGGAGTTATTTTCCATAGCAACAGCCAATTAACCTTAATTGATTTGTGTGGGCGGAGCGCGTATCCGGTGTGCCAGCACCCTTAAGAAGAATCTATCAGTCCATTTTAAAAAGTATAAGTACATAGCCGATGTGACCTTACTTTATCTAACAAGTACATAACTACTTTCTTACCTCAACTTCCCGAGTACAGGCATTTTCTGTAGTCTCTAATATCACATTCTGACTATTAGTCCAGTCATTTTAGCCATAAATATGGGTCAACCATAAACAAATTGCAACACAAACGTTTTCAATTGCCCTAGGTACAGAAATTCATGCTCTACAACATATCAAAAGTCTCAGGGAATCGCATGGGGAGAAAGTATCGAAAAATTGTTTTAACCGAATGCACTTTTGGTGCATGAATTATATCATAGTAACGATTAGACATTCCATCAGTACACTAACATGAACATTCAAACAGTGATTTTTTTTTGATAAACTAGTGATATATAATTGCTTAGACATAACTATTAGTCAGAACAATACCCAGTTTCATCATCGAAATCTGCATCTTCCTGTTCGGGGATATTTGAGTTGGTACAACCTGACCCTCTACAGTTGCCACAAGCAGGAGAAACTTCACATGATGCTTTCGGCAAGTGCACCTCATACTGCTGCAGTCAGTACAACAATTACACCGGATCATTTTGAGGAGATCATCTGGAGCAGGTGGCAAATCGGTGAGTATTGGCACAAATTTTCCATTGCTCTCCTTCCATCCCCATTTGAGGGGATTGATGTCACCACAGCCCTTCCACCCCAATATTTGTAAGTATACTCAGAGGCTATGATACTTAGCAGCAGCTGCAGTTGGTGGCAGGGTTTGTGGATGGATGCAAGAATTGCTGGTGGACACTTTCTCACAAAAGCGTTTGTACCTCAGGGAGTCAAGAGATTCTCCACTACCACCGTATAAAATCACTAATGCCTGCTCACCCGCTATACACACTTTCTCACAAGTAGCTGACTCTGTGGAAAACTCCCTGGCCTGTTCTTGGAAGCTTAGACTTGACTTGAACTTATTGAGAGCAGTGCCCTTTCCAATACCATAGAGGTGGGAAGTAGTGTCACATCCGAGTATAGCATGTAGAAAGAGAATATTGCTACATATTTCAGAACCAAGTTGAGCTTTAACAGCATGGATATTCCATACTTTAGGCTTCTTAGATGTCTTCAATCTTATCAACCGCTTTAGCAGCTATTGTCAGTCGCTGGAAAAGAAGTTGGGGGTCTATTTGCACTGTAACACCATCAATTTTGACAGCGACTTTAGAAAGCAAAGTGATTACCTGCTCACTCTTCTTGAATGTGAAGTCAGCAGCTGTTTTTCCCTCCATGCTAGCCAAGATAGCAGCATTGCCAAAGATCTTTGCTGTGTCTAGGTTAACATTGCTATGAGCATGCACTCCAGTGGCAATACTTCGTAGACTGGGATCACAAGTAAAGGGGCTTCTCTCCTGTAGATAAGCCAGCTGTGTCTGAACATCTTTCCAATCACGAGCTTGTCTAGACTTTGTGATGTCCTTGTTCTGCTCTCCTGAATTGAAGGATACACAAGTCAACTCCTGCATTGCTCTATTCACTTCTGCACATGCTGGCATTGCTAATGACCAAATAACTCGCTGCTGCTCAGTCATGCCTCGTCCCCTTGTGAGGCCACCACTTGTCTTCATGCTTCTCATTAAAACTTGTTCAATGACGGATCTGAAGAGAGGCCAGCCCAGTGACGATTACTCCTTCTGATCACATGCAAACCATCCTGGAAATGCTGGTATACATCTGGATGGTCTTCTCGCAGATGGGACATTGCTGCAAGTAGAATGATACTGATTTAGTATAGTTGTAGTTGTTGTTCCCAGAAGCTGCCAAAAACGGAAGCATTTCAGAAAGGGCCTGCAGGTGCAAATCCCAGTTGCCTGTACGTTCTGCCCGTATGGATTTAACGAAGAACTTCGATCATTTCCATGTACTGCAGCCATAACATCTAGAATAGTATCTCTTGTTTCGACTGTCTTGACAGGAACAACGTCTGAAATTTTTCTCTTTCTTCCTAACACTGCCGGTTTACCACAATAAAAGCAATCACTTCTAAAATTGAACTGTTTTCCCGCTGATCTAAGAACCTGCTGACTAGTTGTAGCCAAAGCTTTATGGGCAGTTAGCTTAAGAGCCCTAACTATACTATTTGGTGAGCAGTACTTACGGCGACACTCCACATGAACAACCTGTCCAACTGAACATTTTAATGACTCTTTCCTATCTTTACTTGCTTGGTTGATGGTAGCACTCCCCTTTTCTCCTAGAGTAACTCTTAATGATGGCTCTATTGGTTCCTTACAGATAGCACACTCACAATCCTCCATATTGTACAGCAGAAAGTGACCACATGGCAGAAATTAAGGTCAAAGGTCACATTTTTGCTGACTCAGAGCGAGTTGGCATTTTTGGATGAATGGTAGCTAAGTTAAATGCTCAGTAGTAGCAAAATAAAAAATGTAGCAATATTATAGTAAATATAAACTTAATTAAATTTGTGAAACGCCATTTTTAGGGGACTTCCCCACATGGGATTCCCCGAGACTTTTGATATGTTATAGAGCATATTTTTCTATATAGGAAACAGTTGAAAACATTTGTGTTGCAATTTTTTTAAGGTCAAACCATAAAATGACTAGACTATATCTGAGTGACCAGTAGTTTTTGACAACAAGCACTCACAGCCACTATTGACGGCCGATTTTTGAAAATACGTCTGGTAAACAGTCCCAATACCATACTAACCTTTGCCATAACAATTTGCAGCATGAAAAAACAAGAAGTTCTGAAAGAATTACTGCACAGTGTTGAGTCTAATGGTGTGTTTTAAGGCCTAAGTGCGTCTTGTGGCATTGATAAGCAACGTAGTACAAAGGGGTAAACAATTAAATTTTATTGAATGACACTGGATCGCTTAACCGAAAGATTCTGTTTAGTCGAGGCTTGGGAAGGGGTAGACCATGAAGCAAACACAAAAATGTGAGGGTCAAAGTGCAAAATGGCATACGTATGTCCACACGTATATAACAAACAAACAAATATCCCAGATTTTCAATTGTGTTACCCCTGAGAGTGTCTTGCTTGTGTTGCTCGCTCGCCATTAAACGTTATACTTTCTATAGCATTTCAAATTCTAATCTCAAGCTCATTTTAATCACATGCTGAACTTTTCTTCTGTCATTACAAAGGTAAATAAATATTTACTAAATAATTGTGAGTGGGACTAGGATAACAGACTTATGGCAAACCAAAAAAAAAGTTTTTTATGCTAATAGTTAGCTACAATTCACATCCACTTAGTGCTAAAATACTGGAAGGTAAACCCTTTGATGCACAGAGAAACTGGCAGTTGAACTGGGCTGCTTTCCGGAAATCGAGAAAACATAAATTGAATTGCCACTTCCGGTATAATTGATGTTTCTGTATACTTAACGGCATACTCTGCATGCACAATTAAATCTTGCAGCCACTTTTAACGGCGATTAATGAAATTTTGCGTGAAGTTCTTTTTAGCGTTAGTAGCTCTCACATCCTGACTTGTTGGAATCCTTGGTTACTCTACTTGATATATGTAGCGGTAAACTTTCAGCCAGAGGTAAGCTGTAGAGTGCATGCAATAGCCTCAAAGTTATGCCATTTTTTAAGCTGCTAGTTTGAAACCCGGCCTATTCCCCATTTATTGTATTTCGAGATTGAGAGAGAATAAAAAAATGCTTGTCTTTCATGGCACGCTTGGGGTCTTTAAGTTATTTTGACATTTGTAATTTGATATAGACGTAGAGTAAGAGTTACTAAAACTAATTCTGCAAAAAAAAAAAAAAAAAAATTGGAGATAGTACTTTTTTGATGATTTAATTCTGGCGCCTATATCTCAATTTCAATTTTCACACCGTAAGGTCCTTTTCTCCCCGACCCGTTCACAATTTACAAAGTAATGAAGCACAAAAGGTACAACATTTACTAGTTATTACACTAGTTCTTAAATAAGAAATTGTTAGCTCACATGATTATAATTTGTTGAAAGGGACAAGCTAGTACCTACTTGGAGGTACCTTAAGGTAACGTTTATTGACGGATACTAATTTTGGCGATTTTCTGATATGGTGCATTTGTCGGATATTAATTTTGGCGGTTATGGTCTGTAATAATGGATAGAATTTTTCACATGCTTCATCAATTATCAGTAATAATATTAATGTAATGGTCCAGATTAGATCTGCGCAGCTTGGGAAGTCTTCGCTCCGCAGAAATCGAGCCTGGTATATCCATCCGCATGAGTTCATGTGCGCAGAGTCCAGAGAACGGCTACAGGAGGAGAGGCAGCCTGGTGCACCTTGCCGCGTGAGCTCAGACGACGTATGGAGAGTTGCTATAAACGAATATGAGACAACAAGAAGCTAAATTACAACACCACAAATGAACTGCACCACAACGAGAATTTTTCAATATCTTATGAATAGAAAAAATTGCGAATAAATCATTAAGTAATATTGAAATGGAGAATAACTAGTTGTCTTGCAGTAGAGTATCAGCTCGGTTAGTAGTGCACCAAATTGAAGAAGAAGACGATGAAGACGACGAAGCCATTGAAGTTAATGCCAATGAAGAAGAAGACGATAGTAGCGAAATGAATATTGTTACCTAGTTAGCTTGTATTATATCATATATGTTTAAATTGTTTACCGACAATTGCACTACAGAAACTCACTTGCAGCCTATCCAGCAAATTAGGTAAATGATCGTCAATATAGCCTCATCCAATTGTTAGCGTGTTTCAATATTAGCGAAAAATGGCAAATCGCTAATATTCGCTAAAATGAGTACCCGTTAATAAATGTTACCTTAAGGTAATAGCTTCATGGTTTTTTCTCATATCAGCCTGAAATTCAATAAGTACACAAGAAATGGTCTTTTGCTGTTCTGAGTAAGTTGAAATCTAAACCAGCAGTTAATTGTCAGTAATCTTCAAAATCAGACAAACAGAAAGACAGACAAACAGGAGGACTACTATAACCCTCTATAGCTTTCTTGCACATGCATGCTGAGGATTAACAACATTAGTTTCTCGATGTTAAACATGATTGCAAGGTGGGTAGTAGGAGTTCTATTCTTTCCAATTAGAACACAAAATATAAAAAATGAGAATTCTGGAAGTTGTTTCTATATTTTTCAGAGATAATCTGTATAAGTAAAGCTTCTGTCACATATTATAATTTCTTCCTATTAGATCAAGTATTTGGTGTGTTAAGATTGATCAGTGATCTCTAGAACTCACCCATCACTATTGCCATACTACTATTCTTATGTAACTCTCACACACATTTAAATAGAATCAGTGTAAATGTAACATACGTAAATGTAAGTCAATACTCATAGGTAAAGTTGAATTTCCTTTGAAATGGTTGACTGAATATATAACTCTTACCTGTTAGTGAAGTCTTCATGTAAGTTGATTTGATAGTATTTGCTAAAACTTTATTGTCAACTCCTTCTAGTGCTGAACACACTTTATCAAACCACAAACTTTTAGGAGTGTTAGTCAACAAGTAGTGCATTATCTGATGAAATATTTTCCCAGAGTCATTGTTGTAGTCCACTTTAAAACCTTCAATGGTTCCCATAGGAATTCCAAGTTGAACACCAAACTCCATATACTTGGACTTCACTGAAGCTAGATCCTTTACCAAATTTGCCAGTACAACTACAGTATGTACAAAACATTAGTAAAAAACATGCAATAGAATACAATATCAAGTGACCTGGAAGGTTCAATATAAGATTATGAAGTAAACACAAGAAATGTATAAGTATGTACACACATTTATGTATGTATGTAAAAAAAGTTTTTGGGTTAGTATATTAGTATAAAGGCTGTAGGAGTCGGCACGGCTAGCATGGCTAATGATCGTGCTGTTTATATAATGAAGACCATACTCAATATTTTAGGAACTAAAGTGGTTACAATAAAATCATTGATGTGCTCAGGGCATACCTACTCCCCAAACATCACAAAAATTAAAAGATAGTCTTAGAGCCCTATCAAGTCCAAAACCAGTTTTCTGCAATGCCAATTTGAGCAACTATAGTGTTTTCTAAGCACGATGGAGTTGAGATATTACGCGTGGTGAGAGAGTGGGAGACTGTTATATCCATGATATGAAATTTCAATTGTTTATTTTTAATGTCTCTATCATTTCAAATTTGCTTCTTATAGCCCTGAAGTTACATGTAGTTTACTCTCTGTAAAAGAAAGGGAATATTAAGTTATGTTTTCTGGGATACAGTGGACAATTAAGTTGAGCCAAAATGTTGTTATCAGAATGCATAGTAAACATAGCATGAGACATACTCTGCACAATTAATTTGCCACCCCTCCCTCTCCTTCTGCTTTCAACAAGCTTCTACCAGTCCACACATTATTAGTAATTCAGTATTTTCATTTTATAGTAATATTTGTATCTACTTCATCCCCTTTTAAAATCCCCTTGTCGCCATTTCAAGCTTCAAACCGATGTGTATTGTATTCATCTAGAACCTTTTAATTGTCTTTGTGTCAATTTGAGACCTTTTTGATAATGTATATACTTGCGGTTATACATAAACAACAACTCCCACTATATTTCTTCAAAAATGATGTCCATCTGCTTATTCATCCCCATAAGGTATGTTTGTTGCATAATTTGCGTAATTTTTACAAACTTACTAAGCTAGATAGGAAAGGGCTTACTATTCACTATGGGTAACAACTTCTGCTGTAAATTACATACTGCATGTAAAATACAAAACTTTTCTATCACTAAAGACGGAATACAATACCTGCATTATATGGTCCTGGATTCAACTTCACATCCCCAGCCAGCAGAAGTAGTTTAGGAAGTATCATTTTTTGGATGTTCCTCACATTGTTGGCAAATATCTTGCTTAGAAAAGCATTAATTAGAATTAGCGTGCTAAATTTAGACTCAATTTTAACTACTAACTTCCTGATTTCCATTGAGACTCTAGCACTAATTTAAATAAAACGCACATAAAGTTTGTAAAACAGTTCTAGTGTGCAAACTAGCACATACTTTGCTAATGTCAACTTGCTATTGTGATGACCTCTCCACTGAAACTGTAAATAAGGCTGCTTCCCTTTTCTTTTACAAAGAATCCACACTAATACTACTCCTAATAGAAGAGCACCACAATCCTGTGTTAGACTCATTTCTGGAGCTAGAATAATACTTCGTCTCATTTCCCAGTTAGTTTTTCTTTGTATTAGATTATTCATTTGCTTCTGATAGGAGAATACTTTGCAACACTTGCTACATTTACGTGATATGAATATCTTGTTTAAGCCGAGTGCATAGATGAGGAGGTCAAAATAAAATGAAATCCAGATGAATAATTTAGACCGAAGAAATCTTAAAATAGAAAGTTACAAATATTTTGAATATTAAATTTTTGACTGATCATGCTACTGATGAAAAAAATGACCAAATGAGATACTGTTAGTCGTGTAAGTGGAAGAAAGCATGCCCTGTAAATGGTCTCTCAACAGTTAGGGAGTAACACATTTCTATTTTGCATTATTACATACATATTATCTAAATTTATAAATATCAATTTGAGCCACAACTTTAGATGCCAAAACATCACTAGATTGATTTTAACCTTTTAAGCCAGCAAATAGGGGTCACTTCAACTGATAAATAAGCCGTGTATTCTGTTTGAACTTTGCAGCAGATTTGAGACGATCAACAATTGAAATCAGTACAATTAGTAACATTAAGCTTAAATTTTAACTTTCCTGTGTGTGAACTAATACACTATTTTTTGCATAGCAGCGAATAGCAAGTTTTGTCCTAACTTGCATCAAAAATTCATCTCGTGCTAGATGTTTTATAGAAAAGAAAAAACCCCCCAAATATTCACACTTTTCATGTGACCCAATAGGTTGTCATAAATATGACGGTAAGGGTCAAAGCAGATGTAATATTGCAAACCATATAAACATTTTATAACAGACAATAGTCTAAAAATAATTTAAGTTTTTCACCATGGAAGTGACTCCACATTCATATCAGACAGTGGATCAGTTGGAGAACTTACAGTCATTAATAAGCTTCTTGTGCATGATTGTATTTTTTACTTGTATTTTTTCTCTTCTGTGTTTGGGAAAATATCAGGGTGCACTCCAACTATGGCTCATTAAGGGTGCTGGCACACTCTTTGAGTAGGATATCTGCCGGGGCTGAGGTGGAATGCGACAGATTTACTACGGTAGATACTCTGGTTAATGGTAGAAGCAAAGAAGTTGATGGACTGACTGTGGTTCCACGTGCCACTCATTGCAGTAGGAGGAGATGGACTGACTGTGGTTCCACGTGCCACTCATTGCAGTAGGAGGTGATGGACTGACTGTGGTTCCATGTGCCACTCATTGCAGTAGGAGGTGATGGACTGACTGTGGTTCCACGTGCCACTCATTGCAGTAGGAGGTGATGGACTGACTGTGGTTCCACGTGCAACTCGTTATAGGACTTCAAGGTCAGCAATATCAATGGTTGAACCTGAGTCAGCATCAGACTTTATAGTGCAGTGATAGAGGGTCTTCAAAAGGTCTTAGTGTCAATGGCGTAGCATCAAATTTGTTCTCACCAGGATAGACATGAACAAGATGACAAGAGACTTAATAAAGAAAGCAAACACTAGAGGCATAGACTCAAACTTCCCAACTTGAGTGATATAGTAGATTTCTCTCTAGCGGCACTGGACAGCTCCTAGTGGCACTAAACAGAGGGATCTGGTAGAAACTTTTTGAAAGGTCTAACTCTAACATACAAAGCTTGACTGACTCCACTCAACAACTCCTCAATTAATGCAGTATGGGCCTAGGAGAGTAACCCAGTTTAAATATGGTAGTCTACACACAGCCTTACAGAGTATTCAGGTTTATTGTAAATGTAAGTGAAGTCTTTGATTTATCTAAATACATAATCATTAGCTAAATTGTGTTTGTATAAAAATTAAACCCGAGTGCAATTAACCATAGTTTTAATCTACCACCTAATCAAACCCCCATCCTCTTTTTTTCTGTGTCCAGATATGCCTCCTAAACTGAAGTGAATGTCGATATCCATCTTGATTTGCAGACTTGGATGGAAAGCTATTTCAGACATCAGATATAATAGTGCTTATTATTATTATTCACATTGCATTTGTTACATAATAGCAGCTCCATTTTTTTTTGTTCGTGAATGAAGATGAAGGAATGCTGACAGCCCTTCTTACACCTATTACTACACATCAGTAATTATCTTGACTTGACTGGATCCTATAACTCACACATAAACCATGAATTTGCTGGCTGGTTGTCGTAGCTCACTGGCAGAGCGCTTATACATTAAGCAAGCAGTTCTAGGTTGATTTCTGTAGCAGCACAAAATTTTTTTTAATTTTTTTGTATTGTTAATAAAGCCAGTGGAAGAGAGAATACATCTAATTTTTTATCTGACAACAGGGGCGGATATAGGATTGGCTCGACTGGTGTCATACGAGCCCCCCTGTTTTTCTGAAAGATCTCTAACTTTTTTAGTTAGTCTATTTCTTACCGGTAAAAGTATAATACCGACAACTTTTTGTCCGCGGTTGTTTGTCCACTTCCAATAATTGCGATCGTCAAATGAGCGCACCGCAACTTATGGATATGCTGAGTCAGGATTTTTGCTATTTGTTGTCCTTTTATAATATAGCAGACCAAGCTCTTAGTATGCCAAAGCTGAGCAAGTATAACATTAATTCCTGACAGAATAGTATTGTGTTTAGTGGTTATTCAATTTTTTCTTCATGGTTGAATTATAGCTATATAACAAATTTCAATATTAGATAGAATTTCTTTGTAGTTTTATTTTTCTCTAAGGAAATCAGTTTTCATTTTTTTTCATAATTAACTTACCTATTCACTCATTTTCACAAAATATCTTTTTGAACTTGTTTTGTCCTTAGATTTAATTTTTCTTTTAGCGGTTCATTATGTCAGTTCTAGACAGCTAGACTATAATGCTAATTATTGTGTGAATGAATATTATAATATAATCTTATATGAAATACAATATATATAACATTTTCCATAAGAAACTCTCGCTATCTCACCCCTTCTTGAAAAGAACCCCCCAATAAAAAAATCCTAGATCCGCCTCTGGGCTGGGTAGTTCAGAGAAATCAAAGCATTATGTCGTGGCTGCTTACTTTGTCAGAGGGCTACAAATCAGGTCAAGTTATATGATGGCTCCGTAAAGGTGAGGTTCAAGTGCTTGCCCAACCCTTTACATATGCAACTATAGGAGATCAGAGCATGGATAACTTGCTGTAGTGAATTGGTCACTACACTATTACAAGAACTGAACTATAGCATGTGAAAGTTATGTTCAGGATTACTCATATCTCTAATAAAGCAAATTTTCTTCAATTTTTATTTTACATTTAAGGCTGCAGTACCACTTGAAACCGCAGCGCTAAACCACAGATCCAGGAGCTATGCTATGTATTTATTTCTCGTTGTCTGTTTAATGTACGCTTACTTTGTTGTTGCAGTTGAAACAGACACCAACAGACAGCTCTTATAAACCAAGTTTCAAGAAAAAAGACCAACCAGGAACATAGAAACAATGGTACAAGCCTTACGGCTATTCAGCGAATTTCAGGGGCGACCGTTGCAGTTACGAAGTCGATTTTTTTCCAGCGGTAGCCTAGGGGCTTCCCCAAAACGTTTATTTTTTATATTAGTATTTGTTTTCCATTTTTTGAAATATTTTTACATTATTTTTTTTGTATCCCATTTAAAAGAAAAAACTCGTTGTAATGTTTTTTAAAATGTGGTGTGTACCCCGTGTACAAAATATGAGTTCATTCTGGCCATCCGGTACTTCTGAATTTCGATTTTTTGGTATGAAGCTAACTATTGATTCGTATTCATTTGATTCTTCAACTCCGCCCCCCAACTCTGAGTGCGCAATTTATTGTGGGCATAATTCTGGGTGGTTTCCGTATACTTAACGGCGCACTCCACATACATAATTAAATCGTGCAGCCGCTTTTTAACGGCGACTAACGAAGTTTTACGTGGAGTTCTTTTTAGCTTTCATAGCGTCTCTCCGCAATCTATATATGGTAACCCCATCAACTCTTTTAGTCCATCCTCAACAACTGTAATTAAAACATCATTATCCTATCTAAAACCATCTTTTGTAGCCCCTTTACCTTTCCATGTATTCAGAGAATAACTAATGGTAGCTCTCTTCTTCCTCATGAATCAGTGATGCCTCAGCTTCTATGCTTTTTTTTCTAGGTTCAGTTTTTTTTTTATTGTTCAGTGTTTGTTACCAGTATTTCTTACATTGATAAAATGGAAAACTAGGTGGCAGCAATTTGTTACACCAGTTGTGTGGGAATCACGGACTAGCTATAACTGGGGATAAGTGAGACCTCACACTTTGGTAAGGCACAGTTGAATTGTAGTTAGAATTCCCTAACATTGACATTCAACACTCTATTTCTGCTAACTCTGCCATTACTGCCACGAGTGTTGGGCATGTCACAACTGTAACTTTGTAATGGAGGTCAAATTTGACCAGACTTAGGGAGCACTTAACAGAAAGTGCTGAATCCTGGGAAGAAAACAGGTACATAACAACAAACAGCACTTAATAAAGAAGAGGCATGTAACAACTAACTCATTTATCATTCGTGCTACTTACAAATGTAGCATGCTGGACATATTACAAAAAGTAAAAAAGAAATTTCTTTTATTATGAGCTCTAAAATTGATAGCAATACTTACCCAAGGAACTTCCAATAGGAAAAAGTAGTAAACATATCATCTGGTAGCTTGCGTGAAAATCCCTGGGAAATACAAGAATTCTTTTCTTGAAAGATTTTCTTCAGAGTACAAAGAAACATAGCCAACCAAATGGAAGCCACTATGCTGAAGAGTTGAGTACCAGTATTACAGCTATAATCACAAATAGCAGATATATAATATATGAAGCCCGAAATTTAAACACATATTTGAAGTGGTAATAGTTGAGCAATGAGAGACTGAATGACACCAGAGAGGCTATACTTATTCATATGATAATTTACAAGATAATTTTGTTACTAAAACTAAATCAATAGTATTAGAAATATGTAAAATTTTCATATGCATTATCTATTAGAAAAATATGAGTTGCTATTTATACTCACATAAAAACAATGCAGGGACAATATTGTTATTGTACTCAATAAATACAGTAGTGGCAATGTTTTAAAGTGGAATCCAGTAGAGTCCAAATAATAATAATATAAAGTAGTTTAGTTTAGTAAGGATATCTCTCCAAAAGTTATTGCAATATGTATTTCAAAAAAGCTAAACAAATGCAACCATTATAAAGTCTATAGAAGGAAGACGGCAACATTTGAAGTATAAAATGATAATAATAGTACAATACACAAAATATTATCTCTATACTTACGTTGTCCAAAATAGATCCAACTTGACAGATAAACTATCACCAGGGAGACTACTCATTCTTATTAGAAGTATATATCTATACCTATCACATAAGAATATACAATAAGCATGAACATCTCCCTGGAAAATAATGCAGTGAGAGAGTATACAGTGGAATGTCTACCCAACTAATTGGGTATTGGGACCGTTTCTAAAATACAATTGTTCATAATAATCAAATTAAAAGCAAAATAATGAAGAAAAAAAATCTTGCTGCTATTGATATTAGGGACCCAAAAGTACTATGCACTCTTCTATTTAGCAATCCTTTTAGCTTTTCAATTTGCCTCCACATGAAAATCAGAACGTAGCCACTTAAAAAAAAAACTGACCGAAATAACTGCCATTAAATGGGCACGACGTATTTTTCACGGTTAATTGATGTTTCAGATGACTGATATTCGGATAGTTGATGTTTTACTGTACTATCATCATATTATTACAAAATAGAATACTCAAAATCCCATCACTGAACATTGCCTCCATGAATATTTAATTGTATGTGGTACCAATACAAATGACTAAATGTTAAGTATATAATTTACTGCAGAATGAGACACAGAGTAGCATCGAGAAGCAAATGTATGAAATTGTGTAATTATTAAAAAGAAAACTCACTGTAAAACAATTACAACAATATGGTGGAGATAAATTCATAAAATGTCATGCTGAAATCCATAATTTCTCATCTCGCCTTTTATTATACTAATCAAACAATTAATGCTCAACTCTCGCAAAGAAAAAATATTGTGTAACTGAGCTGAGTTGGTAATAGCAATGACAACGACAATTGCGTGTACATTATCATGAATAAAGCTGAGATGTGTTGGTAAAGCATCTTCACAATGACGATGTATTCATGAATACATGGGTCAGCGCACTGATATAACTAAACCAAGTGGTAGAGAACAACACAACAGTTTATCCTACTGCTTTCCAAGTTTGCAAATATTTCCAGGGCATCTGAGTGACATGGTACTTGCTAGTGATTACACACTTCATTTAGCATGACTGATGGAGTTCAAATTATAGGATAATCACATAATGAATTTATTCATTTGCCCATCCGATATCCAAATAGATTAGCCATTCCAGCTTCTTGTGGACTTACAAAAGCCTAGTAAATGTTATTAATAGCTGTGCACAATAGTACAGGGAGATGTGAGGAGATAACCAGGTGAATAGGAGCTAAGACATTAACTCTAGGCAAACTAGGTGAATAGGAGCTAAGACATTAACTCCAGGCAAACTAGGTGAATAGGAGCTAAGACATTAACTCCAGGCAAACTAGGTGAATAGGAGCTAAGACATTAACTCCAGGCAAACTAGGTGAATAGTAGCTAAGACATTAACTCCAGGCAAACTAGGTGAATAGGAGCTAAGACATTAACTTCAGACAAACTAAATAAATGTAGTCATTTTGATATGTTTGCTTACAAAATCAACTTTTATCAGATCAAATTAACCACATGTTATTTGAACCACTTGTATTAGGCAAGTTAAGACAGTGCTGGCTGGTCTCACAAACTCCCTTCACAGTCCCACTCCATCCACCCCTGACCTAACAAAGGGCTGGCTAAGATAATTTCACATTCTCTTACCTTTTAGTTCTCTCGTAGCTACAGTTTAGGAGTTGAGGAATTCAACAGGGCGCGGACCGCTTCCGTTTTATAAGTACACCACGCCCACCGCCACAATCTAATTAAGGGCGCCATTGCGCAACAGACCGCTTCCGTCTCACACCAGGCATTAAGTTGCAATGTTGTACATAGTCTAGCAGGTTAACTATTAAATCGTGCACTTTTTGATTAAAGCATGAAACTTCTAGCATGGTTAGTACATACCATAAGGTTTATTTTCAGATGTGGAGGGAAGTTGGATTTGATTTCTGAGGACCGGGGGAGGTCAAATTCAAGATGGCCGCCAGTGTACTCTGCTTAATGTTCAAGTGCGCTTAATTTTGATAGTTATAAAAACAGTTGAGGTGTCATTTCCAACTAAATTTGGCATACTGGTTCATTTGGTGATACTATTAAGACCACCAGATCTCAAGAAAATGCATTTAGGCCAAGATCAAGGCCAAATTTGAACAAAAAATGCAATCAAATAAAGAGTTGTTGCTTATTTGTGCAGGCACTAATGTCTTTGTGCTTGCTCATGCAGGCACCAGTATTTCATCATATTGATTTGTGCATTCATTGTCTGAGGCAGTCTCCTTAGGTAGTAGGTCTGTGTCACAAGGCAAGATTTCCACCTAAGGTTAGTCATTTCTATAAAGCACTCAAGCAATAGTGTTATGTACTTGTTTCTGGGTGATCGATTTTGTAGCGACCATGTCCAAGCGTCACACCCTGATGGACCCTACCCAGCCCTCTACATCCAAGCGATCCAAGCCACCCTCGAGCACCAACTGGGACATTTGTATCACCTGCCAAGTAACAACAGGTGAACCTTTGCAGTGTCCACTCAGATCAACAAAACAATCTGCTGGAAGTGGCTATGCATCCTTGACAGAAGACCTTCTCCGGTTCCAGACCCTTCACCGCATGCCAATGGATATCAATCTTGAGCGATTGGATGATGGAACTGGCATAGAATCCACTCTGAGGGCACACAGGGCTGAGTGGCACAAGAAATGTCGGCTACAGTTCAACAAAAAGGCATTCGATGAGCAGAGTCGGAGAGAATTAGCTACAGGGCAGCAATTTGAATGTGCTTCTTCTATGCAGACACGATCTGCTCACAGTCATCCACAGTCCACTGAGCCCACTTGCTTCTTCTGCAATGAGCCTGCTGGTTCCGCAGGCTTACATATGGCATCAACCTACAACATTGACGCAAACGTGCGGAGGTGTGCCCTTGAAGTCGAGGACACTGCTCTGTTGGCCAAGCTCGCAGCAGGAGACATGATTGCCATTGAGGCAATGTATCATTCCAATTGCCTGTGCTCACTATACAACAGAGCTAGGCAGGATACACCCGAAGACAATGATGATTTTTGCCTGCATGGCATAGCCTTTGCTGAGCTAGTGGCATTTTTAGAAGACATGAGAAGTGATGAAGAGAGTGCTCCTATCTTCAAACTGACAGACATTGCTCAACTCTACAAGGTGAGACTGGAAGCCTTTACAAATTCCTCAAACAAGCTTACAGTGAAGACTGCCCTGGTCTTCAAACTCTGCAGTGATCCTGGCAATTTCTGGCCCTGCTACCATCCAGCGTCTGAGTGCTCCAGTATTGCCAGTCAGTCCAATGGCCCCACCAGAACCTTTCACCATTGCATTGTTCTGCTCATGGCACTGGTCAAGTGCCATGGCAGAGAACTTGTTTCTGGTTTTGTGCACCACAAATTTTCCTGACTTGAATTCTGCTAGGACATTGGGGTGTTTTTCAGCGAGAGTTGTCATGTCACGGGTATGTACAGGAAGCCATCTGGAGTAGTGCGTATGATCTAGGGCAAACATCCAGGGAATGATCTGGGTCAGGGATTCCACGTAGAGCTGGAAGTTACCTTCACGAAGGGACCTGATGTATCGTAGCAAAAGAAGCTCCAATGTCAAGGTCTTCAACCAATAGTCAAAGTGAACACTGGCCTCTGCTCGCTGTATACACCACTCCTCAAAAGGTGGAGCATCGGGTTGCATGGCAATGGTATCATCAGATTGTCAGACACCAAAAGGATGATGGTGGTGACGCTGGACACCATCACCATGATCAGCAACCCGCAGTACAGGTAGCATTCCTGAAGGATGTTAGGGCACTTGTGACGGTGTTTGAAGAGATGGGGAATCCATTTCTAGAACGCAGCCAAGACCTACTAGTCATTGACACAAAGGACATCATGGATGCCCAAGTGGCTGAAACTGTAAGAAGGATCGAGACCCTTGGTGAGGAGCAGTACACTGAGTATGTGACAGAAAGGCTGGAAGAGTGTACAACACCCATCACACAAACAATTCACAAGAACAAGTTGCCACTCTTCAGTAGGCCACCAGTCAAGAGTAAGTCAAGACACAAGGAACAGCTAGCAGCACTGAAAAGTGACTGTGGTCTCTTTTCAAGGCTTTACATCTCTTGTCAAACACGAGACGGAAATATGGACAACTTCTTTTCCCACGAAAACCAGGCAGCTCCACCAGCGCTATCAACTGGAGGGAAATTGCGGTTTGGGGTTAAAGCAGACTTACTTCACTGCCTGGAATCAGATCTGCTTGAAGAAAGTATGAGCAATGGTGCACCTATAACTGATGCAACCATTCTCGATGGTGCAGTTGTGGTTCAAATGCCAAATCCTAGTGCATCAAGAACATTTCAAGAGTATGGAGAAGGTGTGTTTGCATCATATGTTCTTGCTCAACTTGAGAAAAGCATCCGGATTGACCTTGTCTGGGATGTATACCAACCAGCCAGCCTGAAAGCCTCCACTAGAGAGAAGAGGGGAAAGGGCACAAGGAAGAGGGTGGGTCCCTCTACTAAGATGCCAAAGAACTGGAGTGACTTCCTTCGAGTGGACGAGAACAAAACTGAATTGTTTGCCTTCCTGTCACATGTTGTTGTTCACCTATCTGTAGGAGAGGGCAAATAAATTTATGCAACAAATGGAAATGGAGTCCTCTGCTCTCCTGCTGAGTCATGTTTGACTCACCTTGCCCCATGTTCACAAGAGGAGGCTGACACTCGGCTACTTCTGCCTGCGGCAGATGCTGTGCAAAAGGGATGTAGGAGTGTAATCATACGTACTGTTGATACTGATGTGGTGGTGTTGGCTGTGTCAACATTCAGCAAGATAGCTCCTGATGAGATGTGGGTTGCCTTTGGTGTCAAGTCAAGCTTTCGATACATAGCTATTCATGAAATGGTCGCCTCAATGAACCTAACACAGTGTCTGACACTCCCAGTCTTTCATGCTTTCACTGGGTGTGACACTGTATCTTTTTTTGCTGGCAGAGGAAAGAAGACGGCCTGGGTTACTTGGAGGTCTTTCCCAGAGGTGACCAGTGCTTTCAATGAACTCCTGGGCATGCCAACTGAGGTCAGTGAAGAATCATTCCTACTAGAAAGATTTGTTGTGCTGATGTATGACCGAACCAGTGAGAGCATGGAAGTGAATGATGCCAGGAAACAACTCTTCTCACAGAAGTCTAGAACTCTAGATAACATTCCTCCAACCGAGGCAGCGCTCAAACAGCATATCAAACGCACCTGCTACCAGGCAAACTGTTGGAACCAAGCATTAGTCACAGATCCAGATATGCCAGAGCCATCTGGCTGGGGCTGGACAAAGGAAACAACCGGGTGGCAGCCTCTTTGGACCACTCTACCTGAAGCATCAAAATCATGCCGTGAATTGATCTCCTGTCGCTGCAAGAAGGGGTGCACTGGACGCTGCAAGTGTGGTAAAGCTGCACTCAAGTGCACTGCACTATGCTTGTGTTCTGGAGACTGTTAGGTTGATACTCAGGATTGTGGACAATGTTAATTAGAAATTTGATGTAATTTGACCTTAATTTTGCCCTATATGCATTTTCTGGGGGTCTGGAGGCCTCAGAAGTATCACCAAATGAATGCGCACCCCTAATTTGGTTGGAAGTGATACCTCAACTGTTTTATAACTATCAAAATTAAGCGCACTTGAACATTAAGCAGGGTAAACTGGCGGCCATCTTGAATTTGACCTCTCCCGGTCTTCAGAGGTCAAATCCAACTTCCCTCCACATCTGAAAATAAACCTTATGGTATGTACTAACCATGCTAGAAGTTTCATGCTTTAATCAAAAAGTGCACGATTTAGTTAAATTTTGGAGCTAACCCACTGTACTAACAATGATAGCCCAAACACAAAAATGTTCCTGTGCAAATTGTCCCCCCAAAGCGGTAAAGTGACTTTCAGAATATCACCTTCCACGTTTTGCATAATTCACTTTGAGTTATGAACATAAAATATAATTTTTTTTTTGTTCTTTGCCTTAGCAAAGTTGCTACTATTTGGGGGGGGGGGGGGACACAGAGGCACAATGAGGCAGGTTTATAACAACTTGTAAACATAGCTACTGTATAGTAAAGTTGAGGGTTGCACTCTTGGTGCTTCATTGTGACTGTTGATAACTTCCTCAATTTGTAGTGGTTAGCTATAATTGTTTGCTATTTTTTTTTGGGGGGGGGGGGTGGGAAGTTTGGCCTACTTGATCAACATCTACATCTACATGTCTTGGACTGTCTCCTCCTCATGAATAGGCTCTTACCTCTCGTTTTCATAAGCTAGCTCTTAAGTATTGTATCTCTACTAGAAGTTGACAACCATGAAACAAACCAGGTGGCAGTTATGGCTCTAGTTACTTAACAGGGGTATATAAATTACAAGTAATAAAGGAACTAAAATATTGTAGCTAAGTTGAACAATTTATTACAGTTATGTAGTCACTAATTGAGTAGATCAAGTACAGTTAGAGAATTAAGTTTATTAGGCTATGCTTGAGGCTAGTTCTGTACAGGTGTGCCACACATACTGCAACAATGCATAGATGCCTCCATGCCGGTCTGGACTCCAGCTCATTTCTCTATCATCCAAGTGGTATATTGAATGCTGGCAGTTATTATCATGTGTTGTTTTTATATAGTCATCATTTAATCAGTTGAAATCATCAAGTTCTTGACTTCTTTACTATAGATAGTAGCTATCTATTTAGTTAGGTGCTTTGCTGGAATTTACTGTTATTTTATTCTGTATCCTATGATCTTCACTTCATCGGATTACATCAATGCTGGCCTGTTTTTGCTCTCAGCTATGATATTAGGATGTCATAATCAAGATGTAAAATCTTGAAGATATTTCATCATGAAAATCAGGCATATACCCTATCATTTAGTGATCTTCATTGTCAAAGAGTGCATTGCTGCTGATTGAATGATTGATCTGCACTGCAGGCTCTACTATCAGTAGCAAGCTGTGTAATCCTTGAAGAAGCTGCCATTGTGAATGTTGAAGACTTTCTCTGATTTTGACACTACAATTTTTAGTCCTCACATTCTCTCACTTTTTTTTGTATTGTATCACATTTTGACTTGTTATGGAATAGACATTTTGAAAGTATCAACTTGAGTTAAGTGAAATATGGAGACATGTTGTGGCTGATGCAAATTATCCAGTGATTGGAAGAATTTTTAAGTGTAAAGAGCAAAAAACTTGAGCTGTTCGTTTTTTTTTTGCAAGAAATTCTACTCTGATTAATCAGTCAAGAAAATTGACAGCTTGCTATTACTAATAGTGAATCTGAGAAGTCCTTTGTACCAAATTCTGCAACTGATGTAGACCTAATATGGTGTATTTTTCAGGCCTCTTCCTTCCGTCCTATTTCCATCCTACTTCCATCGCAATTTCACACTTCCATTGCAATTCCATCCTACTTCCATTCTAGGTCCATCCTAATTCCATCCTACTTCCATTCTAATTCCATCCTATTTCCATCCTACTTCCATTCTAGTTCCATCCTAATTCCATCTTACTGAGTGCTCTTATTTTCAACCAGTTGCTCTCCACCTATCAGTTGCTGGAGTATGGAGGACAAAACTGAAACATTTAGAAGACTATACTCAATTAGACATCTTGAACTAGGGTAATTAAGAAAATTACCGTTTCTTTTTGCTTTGGGAATTGGGATGCAATGCCTCCAGGCAGTGTTTAATTGGGTGAGGATGTTGGTGACATATTTTATACTCTGCTAAGAATCTGCCCAAGAATGTGTTTTTAACACATGCTCAATCCAAATCGTAGGAAAGGAAGGAGCATGAGCATGAAATTAAGCAAGCATCGGAAGGCTGTAATCCTTCTGCACTTGATAGTTCTGACGGTGTTAAGTCTTATGAGCTTAATCCCGTGTTAGGGCATGATAACTCTCATACATCCAGTTTACCAGCTGCAGATTCATTTCTTGTGAAGATAATGTGCCAAATTCAAATTATTTTCCACCAGCTGCTGATGATATTTTTATCTTGTGATGACACTATACCTAAACAGCTAAGTCAATTTCCACACTCCTTGATGTCCCAACAATAAAGTTTGATGGATATTCTACAGCAGACTTGATAGGTTCGCATCTAAATGATTCCATAGCACAGTTGTGGTCATGGGCTGAGAAAGGGGAAAAGCGATACTTTATAGTAGAAGGAATATTAATGTGATGGACAACCACGAGTGGGAGTTGCTCATGCAGTTGTGGTTTGCATGCAGTTGTGGTTTGCATGCAGTTGTGGTTTGCATGCCTTTGCATAATAAAGTTCTGCATTTTAATCATGATATTTCATTTGGATTAACTAAACGGAAATATATGTGGTATATATTCAAAGATTTCTGATGTTGAATTTAATCAAGTTGTTTTTCCTCCGTGGAGCCTTCTTCAGTTAATAATACGAAAGATACACAACAATAATGCTAAGCAATGGCAAAAGTTTGATGCTGAAACCTAAAGGAGATATAGGCTGCCAACGGAGTCTACTACGATAGAAAAAAAGTGGCTATACTTCTTAGCACTGTAGGTGATCAAACGTATCAATTGCTATGCGATATGTTTGCTCTCATCAGGCCCAACACCAAGATCTTTGACGCGTTAGTAAGCTGTAAAAATCATCTGCAGCCAGTCCCGACGGTGATAGCGGAGACTTGCCGTTTCCACCAGCGCAGTCAACAGATAGGAGAGACAGTACTGGAGTATTTGGCAGCGCTTCGAAGACTAGCTAAGGGTTGTAAATTTGACAATTTCTTGGAGCCAGAGTTGAGAGACAGGCTTGTTTGTGGACTTGCAAGTGAAACTATAAGGAAAGAGCCCCTGAAGGAGATTGATCTCGTGCTCACAGATGCTTGTGAAAAAGCATGTGCTATTATATGGAAATGGCAGAAATGGATAGTGCTCACATGGGTCAGAAACAAGAACCCAAGGAGTAAACAACCTTCAGAAAGGAAGGAGGAGGCCACAAGCTACAAACAAGCATAGCTGCTATCACTGTGGAAGACAAGGCCATACTCCTGAGCAGTGCAGGTTTTAGACTGCACAGTGTTTTAAGTGTGGCAAAGAAAGTCACATTAAAGAAGCTTGCAGATCCAAGTATGTGGCAAGAAAAACTTCCAGGTCACAATCCCAAAAGCAAATCAGGGAGGAAGAAAAACCTTCTAGTGAGAATGAAATATCAGGATTAAACATATTGCTCGAGAACAATATACGAGTGGAGAAGGCAAGCAGCCAGTGCAAATGGAAATCTATACTGGAGCGGCAGTAACTGTCATATCACAGGAGAACACAGCCAACAACAAAGAAGTTGCGATCAGCTATTGGACAACTTTGGAGCTCTCTGGTCAAGCTACCGTGAATACTTCAGTGGAAGGTGTGACAAAAGACCTGATACTTTTCATAGCAAAAGGAAATTGTCCATCATTGTTTGGCTGAGATTGGATTCAGGCATTTTTTGATCAAGATTGGGCAAAAGGCAGACAAATCAGAGAAATCAAGTGGAAGAAGTTGAACTCGAAAGTTTGCTAGACAAGTTAAAAAATACAGTATTAAGACAGGATATGCGGGACACCGATGTGTGGGACACTGATGTGTGGGACACTGATGTGAGGGACACTGATGTGAGGGACACTGATGTGTGAGACACTGATGTGTGGGACATACATGTGAGGGACACTGACTGACAGAGGTATAGCATTTGTATTCATGTACTTTATGCTATAGGGTAGGTAGTTCACAAATTCTTTCTCAGCCTTACTTTACTCACTAGATGTATTCTCTCTGCCTGTGAATGAGAGAGAATACATCTAACGAGGATATGTAGTTGTCATCATTTCTGTCTATTAGCCTCAATATCCTGCTAGCCACACATGACATGAATGCTTGCAGTTCATAAATTGTTTACTTATCAAAAGCAACATAACAGTGTAGCTGTTAATTATATAAACTCTATAAGGATAGTACAAGTTTACTTGTATAATGTTTCTTTACACCTGTTTGTTCATAAGAATGACACTTACCCTATACTCTACAAGAAGCTTTATTATAACTTTTAACTCTCTGAAGAGAAACTGCCAACAATAGAAACCAGATATTCCAGGTGGCACGTTTTTGAATTAAATTAATTTAACAGATGTGAATAAGAGTCTCTTATCAGGAGTTAATATTATGGGTAGAATGAAGTGTCAGGTGGGTAAGGACAAGTAAGACATATACTGTATGACAACACTCAACTTCACCATTCACCTGACCTTTCATTTTACTTAGCTCATCTGGGAGAAGCACACTTCGTATAACATGTATCTGATCTTGCTCTACAACAGATTATGTTAGGAATCGACTATTGGCTGATCACACTTTGAGAGTGTGTAGGAATGTTGACTTCTAGCTGATCACACTCTGAGAGTGTTAGCTATTCTAAGCTGTACAATTTTTATTATATAGCATCAAATCATAATAATATATATTTATTATTGTAAATTTAAGTATGCTATCCAGTAACTCCAATGAGTGCCAGTATTTGAAAGGAGATTTCTTGCATAATTGTTTTGATTCAATATTACAAGTAGGACAGGCACTTATAGTATTAAAGTACTTATAGATCAAACCCACTCACTAAGCTACATATTAGCCACTTATATAAATAAGAAGTACATAGAGGAAATTATATATAGCACTTCAGAGTAGGATGTATATTGTTTGACTTCTTTAATTTGTAAAATAGCTGATAGTCTATGCAATGTAATGTTCAGTCAAGGACTATTCTACTATTTACAACGTGTGCCAGTGAGATTCTTATCCATCAATTGTTGCAAGTTCTTCTCAGGTAGGTAATGGAGCAGCTACTCAAAACTGTATAATATGATAACATTGTTACTTATAATACAAAAAGCTTACCACAGTTATAGTCTTGTAGGGAGAGTTTTTGATGTGACTCTTAACAGTTTTCAGACAGAGAAAATCTCCACGTACACTCAATACTTATGTATTACATGTTTCTTCTCCAAATCTTAGCATGTCATCACGACAAAATACTGATTGTCTTAGGGCTATCTGTATTTACCTACTTCGCAATTTTAATTTGCATTGAAATTAAATGACTTACAACCATTAGTTATGTACAATTAACTTTGGCAAAACAAAATGATTTTTATCCCAAACTGACCTTAGTGGAAAAAATGGTGTTGAGAGTCTGTTATCCACATAATATAAAAACATCCTAATGTTTTACCTTTATCACATTACAATTAATTAATTAATTAATTAATTGCCATTCTGAAAACTCTAGACTTGTAAGTCAACTAAACACATTTAGAAAGACTTGCAGCAAAGCTTTCAAATAATTGACCCTTATCTGTCAATAGTTATCACCATTTTGTGCAACTTTTATGATGTAATGTTTAAAGAAAATGCATGGCAACACAATAACTGTACTGAGGAACTGGCCAAAACACTTGTTTATTAAAACAGCAGTCAATGAACGAATATTATATATTACATTACAGAAAATGTTGTCTACTTGCTAAAGAATAATATTCATATTTTAGGGAGTTCTAACACTATCTGGCATTTCAGTGTATTCCTCAGAACTGCTGGTCTTCTCATACAATGGATTAATATCACTAGAGTGCTCTATTGATGTAGAAACATTATACAGAATATCACTAGCATCTGCATGTTCTTTATATCGTGATCGAGGTTTTGGAAGCTGTGAGGAAGAAGTATCTCTAGTAGCTTCAATTTCAGTATTGGGAAATGTGTCCTTTAAAATGCCACTAGATGACTGAGTATCTGATAGTGACTTCTCCATAGTCATAAAGTACTCCAAATTTTCTAGCAAGTAACTGACAACATGGGAATGGTCATGCTGCTCTGCTAAATCCAGTGGCGTTTGATTGAAGTTGTCAGAGACCATTGGATTGCAATGTTGGAACTCTATTAAGTATTGAAGCACATCAAGATGACCACCAGCACTGGCCATGTGAAGGAGTGTCTCACCATTCTGACCTCTAACATTTGGGGAAAGGTTCAAGTTTTGTATGAAGTATTTAACAACTTCAAGTTTTCCACTCATAGCAGCATGATGAAGAGGAGTATGGCTATATGAATTAGTAGCCATTGGATCGCAATGGCAAGTCTCTATTAAATATTTGACTATATCTAGCAAACCCTTATCACTAGCAGAGTGCAAGAGAGTATTTTCATACTCACCAGTGGTATTAGGATCAACGTTTATTTCTTCTATGAAGTACTTCAATACGTGGTACTGATTATTTTTTACTGCTACATGAATTGGGGTATCGTTGTATCTGTTAGTAGCTATGACATCCACAAGGGGATGGTTTGCTAAGAACTTAACAATATCTATATGTCCATATCCACATGCTGCATGTAGAATAGTGTAGCCATTGTATCCTGATACATTTGGACTGTATTGTTGATCTTCAATAAAATATTTTAGTATATTCAACTTTCCATTCATTGCTGCAATATGAAGACATGTGTCAATGTCTGTGTCTGGAGTTAGAGGATCTAAATGATGAATTTCTACTAAATACTTGACTACAAGCAAGTGACCACCTTGACTAGCGAAGTGTAGAAGTGTCCTTCCCATCCTTCCTCTAATAAATGGATCCTGATGTAAAGTCTCTATGAAGTACTTAACACTAGGCAACTCTCCATAAAATGATGCTATTTTTAATGCAGTAACATCATGTGAATTTCTTGTCATAGGATTAATGTACTGGTTTTCAACAAGATACTTGATAATATGCAACTGTCCACTCGAACTGGCATAATGTAAAAGACTCAAATCATTTATCCCTTTAATACTGGGATCAAACTTTAAGTCTTCAAGGAAATATTTTAAGACTGATAGTCTACCATTGCAGACTGCTGCATGTATGGGTAGTTCATCTTTTTTACTCCTAACCATAGGATCCACATACTGATTGTCAATAATATACTGCACTACTTCAACTGTGCCACTATGACAAGCGTAATGCAGAATTGTCCATTCATTCCCTCCTTTTACAGTTGGATCAATATGCATGTCTTCAATAAAATATTTTATAACCTGAAGTTGTCCACGTACAGTTGCACAATGTATTGGTAAGTCACGATTCAGAGTTTTCTCATAGGGACTACAATAATGAGATTCTACTAGATACTTGACTACTGCTGTATGTCCCCTTCCACTGGCTGCATGAAGAGGAGTTGATCCGCATTCATTTACTACATTTGGATCACAGACTTCTTCCTCAATAAGAAACTTTACTACATTGAGTTGTCCATGAGCTGCTGCCACATGAAGTGGAGTATTACCAAGATCATTTCTTAAAGAAGGGTCACAATTGTGAGTATCAATTAAAGACTCGATTGAGTCTACTTTGCCTGCAGCAGCTGCAGTAAATAGAGCACACTGTTTACTCAATTGAGTGTATTTGAAGGTTTCTAACAGATACTTCATTATACTGAAGTGATAAATTGATAATAGCAAGGACAAAGCGTCTTCAGTGGATGTTTTGACTGACATAAAGTATTCAGTTATATTAATATGCCCTTCATTAATGGCAATGTGTGCAATGTTGTATTCAATACTTTTGAAACTTAGTGTATTCTCCATCAAGTGTTGTCTAGAATCTGGACTTTCTGATAACATCTGAACTACTTCCAAATGACCTGCTGCAGTGGCATAATGTACTGGAGTCCACCCATAAATATCTGGAGATAATGGATCAAGATCTTTCTCTTTCACAAAATATTCAATCAGGTCTAGATTCCCTCTTGCAGCAGCCAGATGAAGAGGTGAGCATTTATTAGCATTCAGTGTGGTGTGAACCACCTGACATTCTTCTATGAGATATTTGACTATAGTTAAATGTCCATTCAGTGCAGCACAGTGTATTGCTGCATTCCCATCTTCATCTAATTGAGTGACAGAGTAATCTGATGCTTTAATTAAATTCTTTAAAGCTCCTAGATTTCCATTGGATGCGGCCATGTGCATTTTTGAGTGACATGTAAGTATCATTGAATGTTTATGGCACACATGTTCAAATTCATACACAGATGCTGTAAGTTCTTTCTAAGGGAACAATAAAAAAAATTTTCTTTTAGAAAGTAGAATTTATATAAAATTAAGCAGTGGATCTTACCTGACTTGGCACTTTAGTTTCATACCAGTTATTTGTATCATTTTCTATATACAAAGGATATTACCATGATTAACTTAAACTAGAATGTAAAGTGCAACAATTTACAGAGTAAATATGTACGAATCTGACTTACTGACATGTGGAGCATTAATGGGATAATGTTCTCCTCCACAGACTAACTTCAGTATTTTAGCAGTATCATATCGAAGACTACTAAGTTGCTGAATTTGCTGTCTTGTTAAAGAGAAACCATCTGGTACTGCTGACTTGTGTAAGTGAAAAGTAACGCATATACAGCCATTCTGAACTCCTTCTAATTGTAGCTTCTCTGGCTCAGCTTTGAGTATCTCACAAATGTCTTCACCAAGTTTTTTGAGGTGCTCCATTCTACAATTGGCATAAGGCTTGTCTAGTTTAACAAACAATTCAATGTGATCTTTCCCTTTCATCCCGATGTTTGATGGACACTGAGTTACTCTTCTCTTGACGTAATCAGCAAATTTTGTTTTGTATTTATCTATCATTAACATTCCACGTTCGTAATCAGTATTTGATATAACACGTTCAAGAAGCCTGAAATTAAAGAAAGAACAGTAGCTGGAGAATATGCACCATAATCTACTGAAATTAAAATCTTCCAAAGCATCTTTTGTGACATTTTGAAAACGATCATTTTTCTCAATAGTTCCACAGTGTATCCAATCTTTTAGAGTCCATCGTAGGTCATCAATAGCCTCTGTATTAGATTTAATGTGTTTGTACAAGCCATCACGAATTTGACTGAATTCATCTATTATCTTTATTGTATCTTTTTGTAGCTCAGATTTATGAATATTATCATCTGGACGAAGAGCTCGAAAGAATATAGTGTAGTTTTCTACAAATAATAGAATGTATATGAATTGTATTGTAACATTGTTTAAAGTATGCTTTTAGTCCAAATCTAAATGTAATCAATCTAGGTAAATAACTAAAACTGGAAATGTATATAAATACCAATACAATTTGGTTACAATGATTTTTCATTAGTTGTATCACCTTAAATCAATTATAGCATCAAAGTACTAATTTTACATCTCATAAAATACTATTTTTAAAGTAAATATTCATATAAGTAACTTTGTGTGCTCATGATATTTGCTAGCTATATTAAACAACAGATCTCTAATAAATTGATCTTAGGATTCAATTAAATATTACATTGTTCTTTTAGACAGTAAGCACATAGCCAATGTTATCAAAGTAATCTCAGTTTAAGTTTGTTTCACTAACACATTAGCATTAAAAATGTTCATTACAAGAGAACAGAAAGGAAGCAAAGATGTTAATTAAAGGTAATATGGAAAAAATTGGATATGGAATGACTTGAAGAGAATACTTTTACCTAGCTCAGACCACATGGCAAATATCTTCATGCGATTGTCAATTTGTAGATATATCAAATTTAGACATGCTAAAGAGAACTAGCCTTGGCAGTAGAAGCAAATAGAAAATTAACAAACTAGCCATCATTATTCTGACCTTGAACCTGCACAAAGAATGCGCTCCAGCAGAGACAGTAGGTTGTACACGATCAGCATCTTGCTACAAGAAGTTTGTTTGGTTTCCACTTGCCTGATAAGATTGAGCTTGCATATTCTGGTCAAAGTGCCACACCCAATGTATACATTAAGCTAGCTAACCTGTTTCCCAAGGTTTGCAAATTCATGATGATTTACCGCAATGTTTGACACAAGAAAGTCTCAATGCTAGACCATGTCTAAGTCAATCAGAATCTGGTCTACGCTGTAAATGGACTGCATGAGTCTGGTAAGCTGATACAACAATGCTATAACACTAAGAATCCTAGTTACAGCGATCCGGTAGTAATTGATGCAGGAGACTCTGATGTGTACATTCAGTGCAACTGTAAGAGTTGTAGACAGAACCAGTAAGAATCATGAGTTAAAGATCAAGGAAGCTCTACACATACAGATGACACCGACAACAATAAGTTTAACAGAGACATAGGTTTAGAGCTTCCAGGATGCTGGCTGTCTATGCTGCATGCAAATCACCCACCAGGATATAAACAGTAAGCGTACCCTCCAGCAATCTTGCTGTTTACATCGTGTATTATATCATCATGGAGAGTTTGACCTCACTTTACCCCTACAGAGGACTTCGGCAAGAAGCCGAAACATCAGGTTAAGTTTTAATTAACAATGTTGGCTTTAAAAAGAGAAAAAATTATATTACAATAGTTTGATATAATCAGAGACAGAAGATTAATGGAATAGTAATATTACACTGCTTCATTAACGCTCAACATGCATGCGCAAAAAAGTTATAATAATCGTCCTGTCTGTTTGTCTGCCCGTCTGTCTGTCTATCTGTGTGTCATGCTCTGATTTTGGAGAACACTGACAATTAACCATTGATTTATAGACATAGACTTACTCAGATGGACGATTTAAAACTTTTTTTGTGCTACTTATTGACTGTTGGGATGATTTTTTTTTTGAGAAATCGCAAAGTTGTCAGTTCTGCGTAGATACTAGCTCTTGTGTGTAATGCACCCTGTTGTAATGTTGCAATCATGTGTGCAACTAATTTCTTGCTACTTGCAGTAGTCTTGCTTTATACTGAAAAGTTAACTTGGTGTTGAAATTGAAATTTTGCATTGAAAATATATACTGGTGAGTGTCTTTGCTGCTAGCTGCTTCTGTTATGAACACAGAACTTACATTTATGATTTTTATTGTTTAATCTACGCCAGGAGAAACTACACCCTAATGTAAACTGCTAGGGGTGTGGTTAAGAACATTCAAGAACTAAGCACACACTCATTTTCACAAGTTGCACAATGGAGCAGTTCTATCTGAACTATCTCGCATTCTTATACCCCTCCTTTTCTTTTTCAGCTCCTTCTTCTTGAGCCATGGAGTCACTTCTCCTACTCTGTCTATCTCTCCTGCTTCTCAGGCTCTCTGTCTTCTATCATGATTGTGAACTGCTTTGTGGGGACTTACAATGTATGCTCTGTAAAAGTTTTGCCTTCTTTTTTGAAACTGTTTTGTTGTTTTTCCTAATTTACTCCACCTGCTTTTAGGTACAATAGCCCTCATTTTCTCACCTTCTACTGAATGTGATGATACTTTCCATTCAGCAAATGAGGATTATTTACTTATCATTTAGTTCATGAATTATTCATGAATACACACATCACTGTCATCATCATTATCATCACTGACCGACAAGCATATTATTTTGAAGATTCCCAATCATGGTCCATGAAAGAAAGGTGTTTTCTTACATCCAAGTCATGTTAAATATAGGCCAAAATACATCCAGGGAGCCATTATAGCTAAATGACAATATCATTTTGTATGCTTATTATAGACATAAAATTACAGGAAATCTATGAATTTAGAATAAATTCTGAGTAAAAAACTTGATGATTATATTGGTCACTATGGTAGACAGGCATGCAATGAATTTTAATGGAATGGACTCAAATAGGTTATTATAGTGTGTCCAGACAACACATAAAAACTTTGACAATTTTAACAGAGATAGTTGCACATCTGAAGTTTACCCAGTTTAAAATCTCGTGCTGGAGCAAGTTAAAATGTCAACTCCATATGCTCCAGAATCGAAAGGTCATGCAAGTCCAGACTCAATACAAAGTTTATAAAAATAGAAAAAACAACAACAATTTCCACTTTACATGTGTCCGAATTTAGTCATGCAGTTTCGCTCAATTGATCACATGAAAAAGTTTCCTTAAGCTCGTTAAAGAGAGCTTGTCTCTTCTAATTATCATATCTTCAACTACTACTACTAACCCTCGCTGTGTAGAATTTCTTCCTTTGAAGGAGACGTTGAGCTCGGTACAAAATTGTCATCTCTTTCTTTAGAACTTGATGTAGTTTCAAATGATATTATATTGTGTGAAATTCTTGTAGTATCAGGCTCTAAAAATACATGACATCTCAGTATAATATATTATATACTAGTAATACGCTTGAGCACAAATGGTGAGCAAGCAAACAAAACACTTAAGAAGAATCTATCAGTCCATTTTAAAAAGTATAAGTACATAGCCGATGGGACAACAAGTACATAACTACTTTCTTCCCTCAACTTCCCGAGTACAGGCATTTTCTGTAGTCTCTAATATCACATTCAGACTATCTGAGTTACCAGTAGTTTTTGATAACAAGCACTTTCAAAGCTACTATTATCGGCCGAGTTTTGAAAATAAGTCTGGTAAACAGTCCCAATATAACCATACTAACCTTTGCCATAACATTTTGCAGCATGCAAAAACGAGAAGTTCTAAAAGAATTACTGCACAGTGTTGAGTCTAATAGTGTGTTTTAAGGCCTAAGTGCGTCTTGTGGCATTGATAAGCAACGTAGTACAAAGGGGTAAACAATTAAATTTTATTGAATGACACTGGATCGCTTAACCAAAAGATTCTGTTTAGTCGAGGCTTGGGAAGGGGTAGACCATGTAGCAAACACAAAAACGTGAGGATCAAAGTACAAAATGGCATACGTACGTCCACACGTATATAACAAACTAACTAGTGATGCGCTCGAATAGCGCAAATGCATGGCGAGCGAGCAGACTCTTTTTACAGAAAAATAGGACAGAAATTACATCTAACTGTAGTGCACAGTGTAACCCTTTCCATTCTCAGTTAGCATCAGAGAATCTAAAGTCTCTGATCCCAGACTAAACTAACAGAATTACCTGAATAAACTTCGAAAGCAGTGGCAAAGAAGCGCAGCTTGACAAAGACTTCACAATTGTTTCAAGAAGTGAGTAGCTGTATACTTTTTGGTTGAAACAAAGTTGCGTAAGGCAGTGCAGCAGGATTCTCCGCGCTCGTTAATTGAAATATACTGGAACTGTGAACGCTCTACCTAACTTACGTAATTAGAAGCGTGGGCGAAAACAGAGGTCTCACGTACCCCATAAACAGATAAATAAATATAGCGAAATCTCGATTGTGTTACCCCTGATAGTGTCTTGCTCGCGTCGCTCGCTCGCCAATAAAAGTTATACTTTCTATAGCATTTCAAAGTCTAATCTCAAGCTCATTTTAATCGCATGCTGAACTTTTCTTCTGTCATGACTAAAAAATTGAGTGGGACTAGGATAACAGACCTGTGGCGCAAACCAAAAAAAAAGTTTTTTTATGCTAATAGTAAGCTACAATTCACCTCCACTTAGTGCTAAAATACTGGAAGGTAAAACCTTTGATGCACAGAGCCACTGGCAGTTGAACTGGGCTGCTTTCCAGAAATCGAGAAAATATAAATTTAATTGTCACTTCTGGTATAATTGATGTTTCTGTATACTTAACGGCATACTCTACATGCACAATTAAATCTTGCAGCCACTTTTAGCGGCGACTAATGAAATTTTGCGTGAAGTTTTTTTAGTGTTAGTAGCTCTCACATCCTGACTTGTCGGAATCCTTGGTTACTCTACTGGATATAGTGGTAAACTTTCAGCCAGAGGTTGTAGAGTGCATGCAATAGCCTCAAAGCTATGCCGTTTTTTTTTAAGCTGCTAGTTTGAAACCCCGCCTATTCCCCCTTTATCATATTTCGAGAATGAGAGAGAATAAAAAAATGCTTGTCTTTCATGGCACGGCTGGGGCCTTTAAGTTGTTTGACATTTGAAATTTGATATAGACGTAGAGTAAGGGTTACTAAAACTAATTCTGCAAAAAAATAAATAAATAAATAAAAATTGGAGATAGTATTTTTTTGATGATTTAATTCTGGCCCCTATATCTCAATTTCAATTTTCACACCGTAAGGTCCTTTTTTCCCACACCTGTTCACAATTTACAAAGTAATGAAGCACAAAAGGTACAACATTTACTAGTTATTACACTATTTCTTAAATAAGAAATTATTAGCTCACATGATTATAATTTGTTGAAAGGGACAAGCTAGTACCTACTTGGAGGTAATAGCTTCATGGGTTTTTCTCATATCAGCCTGAAATTCAATAAGTACACAAGAAATGGTCTTTTGCTGTTCTGAGAAAGTTGAAATCTAAACCAGCAGTGAATTGTCAGTTATCTTCAAAATCAGAGTGATAGACAAACAGAAAGACAGACAGACAGGAGGACTACTATAACCCTCTATAGCTTTCTTGCACATGCATGCTGAGGGTTAATAACATTAGTTTCTCAATGTTAAATATGATTGCAAGGTGGGTAGTAGGAGTTCTATTCTTTCCAATTAGAACACAAAATATAAAAAATGAGAATTCTGGAAGTTGTTTCTATATTTTCAGAGATAACCTGTATAAGTAAAGCTTCTGTCACATAATTATAATTTCTTCCTATTAGATCAAGTATTTTGGTGTGTTAAGATTGATCAGTGATCTCTAGAACTCACCTGTCCTATCTCATACTATTGCCATGCTACTATCCTTATGTAACTCTCACACATTAAAATAAATTAAAATTAACATCAGTGTAAATGTTAAATAACATCAGTGTAAATAAATCAGTGTAAATTTAAATAATTAATTTAAATAACATCAGTGTAAATGTAACATACGTAAATGTAAGTCAATACTCATAGGTAAAGTTGAATTTCCTTTGAAATGTTTGACTGAATATATAACTCTTACCTGTTAGTGAAGTCTTCATGTAAGTTGACTTGATAGTATTTGCTAAAACTTTATTGTCAACTCCTTCTAGTGCTGAACACACTTTCTCAAACCACAAACTCTCAGGAGTGTTAGTCAACAAGTAGTGAATTATCTGATGAAATATTTTCCCAGAGTCGTTGTTGTAGTCCACTTTAAAACCTTCAATGGTGCCCATAGAAATACCTAGCTGAACACCAAACTCCATATACTTGGACTTTACTGAAGCTAGATCCTTTACCAAATTTGCCAGTACAACTACAGTGTGTATACAACATTAGTAAAGAACATGCATTAGAATACAATATCATGTGACCTGGAAGGTTTAATATAAGATTATCAAGTAAACACAAGAAATGTATAAGTATTGTACACACATTTATGTATGTGTGTAAAAAATGTTTTTTGGTTAGTATATTAGTATAAAGGCTGTAGGAGTCGGTATGGCCAGCATGGCTAATGTCATGCTGTTTATATAACGAAGACCATACTCAATATTTTAGGAAACTAAAGTGGTTACAATAAAATCATTGATGTGCTCAGGAAATACCTACTCCCCAAACATCACAAAAAGAAAAAGATAGTCTTAGAGCCTTATCATCTCCAAAACCAGTTTTCTGCAATGTCAATTCGAGCAACTATAGTGTTTTGTAAGCATGATAGAGTTGAGATGTTATGCGTGGTGAGAGAGTGGGCGACTGTTATATCCATGATATGAAATTTCAATTGTTATTTTTAATGGCTCTATCATTTCAAATTTTCTTCTAATAGTCTTGCAGTTACATGTACTTAAATATTCTCCATAAAAGAAAGGGAATTTTAAGTTATGTCTTCTAGGACACAGTGGACAATTAAATTGAACCAAAATGTTGTTATCAGAATGTTTCGTAAACATAGCATGAGATATACTCTGCACAATTAATTTGCCACCCCTCCCTCTCCTTCTGATTTCAACCAGATTCTACCAGTCTGCACATTATTAGTAATTCAGTATTTTCATGAAAGTTTATAGCAATATTAATATCTACTTCATTCCCTTATAAAATCTCCTTGTCGCCATTTCAAGCTTCAAACGATGTGTATTGTATTCATCTAGAACTTCTTAATTGTCTTTGAGTCAATTTGAGACCTTTTTGATAATGTATATACTTGCGGTTATACCTAACAACAACTCCCACTATATTTCTTCAAAAATGATGTCCATCTGCTGAGGTAAGTTTGTTGCATAAATTGCGTAATTTAAGCTAGATAGGAAAGGGTTTATTGGCGAGCGAGCGTAGCGAGCGAGACACTTACAGGAGTAACACAATTGAAAATCGGGGATGTTTGTTTATTTATTGGCGAGCGAGCGAAGCGAGCGAGACAGTATTAGGGGTGGATAATGCAAAATCGGGTATATGTTATATATATGTATGTATGTATGGATGGTACGTATGCTCTTTCAACGCGCGCGCGGGGAACTTTTTTCTCCTAAAAACACGGCTATTTAGGCTTGACTCCAGTTTATTCTGAAACTACAGCATTAAGCACACCTTACTTTATACTTAAGCTCCAAAGTATGAGAAAATTCCTGCTAAAACGCTTGTTTTCAAGACACAAAAAGTTGATTCGACAGGTTACTATGGCATTGAAGACCCTTTTCCAGACTTAATTTCAAAACTTCGCCGTTTTATGGGGGATACGGATTGCCTGGTTGTCAAGAGCCGTTGGTTGTCAAGAGCCGTTGGTAGTCAGAATACCGTAGTATTAATGCTATGGAAGCTACTACTTCTCGAGGGAAGCTGAGATAAGTACGCACTTCCATATTTGTTAGCTAAATATGCCAAATTAACTCTGGCCTTTCTTTTTTGTAGCTAAGAGCTAGTCAGCAGTGACTGGTAAATTCAAATAGTCAGATTGGCTCAAATTTGGTAATACAAAAGTTACCACTGCTCAAGAAAATGAGGTAAGAAAGTAATTTTGTATTTGTGTGCTAAAATTGATTGTCTTTTGTTGTTGTAGGTGAGAGCTTCAAGGTAATTCAGATGGTCAAAGAAACTTCAATTTGATACTACAGAAGTTATCAATACTCAAAAATGATGTAAGTAGTAATTCCATATTTGTTGGCTAAAATTACAAATAATAACACTGATTTATTTTTTATCGTAGCTGAGAGCTTGTTCAAGAGTTGCTGGTGATTGAGATTATCAGAATGGTTGATGTTTGATACTACAAAAGTTGGTAAGAGAGTGATTTTGTATTTGTTTGCTGAAATCAAATGTCATAACTGCTATTATAGTGTTTGCATGAAGTAAGCTAAAACATAGTAACATTTTATGTTACCTAACCGTCAGGCTCGCTCGCCATTTGTGCTCAAGCACACCACTAGTTTATTTGTATTTATGTATGGACGTATGTATGTCATTTTGTACTTTGACCCTCGCGTTTTTGTGTTAGTTATGTGTTTAACCCCGTCCCAAATTGCACTAAACAGAATCCTCTGGTTTATCGATCAGTACCTGTATCACCCTAGAAATTGAATTGTTTACCTTGAATTCTTTTGCGGGTGCAGTTAAAACTTGAAAACTTAAGGGACTTCCATTTCTATTCGAGTTAGTGGCGGTGGTAAGTCAATGCGCTTTTTGTCATGGTTATAAGCCGTGCGCAACAGTATTTACTTGAAAATACATTGTCCACTAGACTACCGCTAAGGTAAGTCTGTGTAGGTGCATGTCCAGTTGTGTCGAAGTATTGTGTGTTACAACCACTACTTAGCTAAAGAATATCACAAAGAAAACTTTTTAATAACGTGTATTGTTTTTTTGTTTTTTTTTCTCCTTCAATTCAAGCAGTTGCAGAGAGTTGTTACTATGGCACTGAAATCCATTTACCGTGTATGCAAAATTTAAAACTGGACCTTATTTTCAGCAGCTTCAGTGTTAGAAGTCAAAATCATTCATATAAAAATAGTATAGTCTTTAGGCTCGCTCGCCATTTGTGCTCAAGCACATCACTAGTTATTCACTATGTGTAACAACTTCTACTGTACATTACATACTGTAAAATACATAACTTTGCTACTAAAGACGGAATACAATACCTGCATCATATGGTCCTGGATTCAACTCCACATCCCCAGCTAGTAGAAGTAGTTTAGGAAGTATCATTTTTTGGATGTTCCTCACATTGTTGGCAAATATCTTGCTTAGAAAAGCATTAATTAGAATTAGCATGCTAAATTTAGACTCAATTTTAACTATTAACTTTCTGATTTCCATTGAGATTCTAGCACTAATTTAAATAAAAACACACATAATGTTTGTAAAACAGTTCTAGTGTGCAAACTAGCACATACCTTCCTAATGTCAACTTGCTGTTGTGATGACCTCTCCACTGAAACTGTAAATAAGGCTGCTTCCCTTTTCTTTTACAAAGAATCCACACTAATACTACTCCTAATAGAAGAGCACCACAATCCTGGGTTGGACTCATTTCTGGAGCTAGAACAATACTTCGTCTCATTTCCCAGTTAGTTTTTCTTCGTATTAAACCATTCATTTGCTTCTGGTAGGAGGATACTTTGCAACACTTGCTACATTTACGTGATATGAATATCTTGTTTAAGCCGAGTGCATAGATGAGGAAGTCAAAATAAAATGAAATCCAGATGAATAATTTAGACCGAAGAAATCTTAAAATAGAAAGTTACAAATATTTTTAATATTAAATTTTTGATTAATTATGCTACTGATAATTAATAACCAAATGAGATACTGTTAGTCATGTAAGTGGAAGAATGCATGCCCAGTAAATGGTGTCTCATAAGATAGGAGTAACACATTTCTATTGTGAATTATTACATACATATTTAAAAATATCAATTTGAGCCACAACTTCAGATACCAAAACACCACTTGATTGATTTTTAATCTTTTAAGCCAGCAAATAGGGGTCACTTCAACTGATAAATAAGCCGTGTATTCTGTTTGAACTTTGCAGCAGATTTGAGACAATCAACAATTGAGATCAGTACAATTAGTAACATTAAACTTAAATTTTAACTTTCCTGTGTGTTAACTAATACACTATTTTGTGCATAGCAGAGAATAGCAAGTTTTGTCCTAACTTGCATCAAAAATTCATCTCGTGCTAGATGTTTTATAGAAAAGGAAAAAAACACCAAATATTCACACTTTTCATAGGTTGTCATAAATATGACGGTAAGGGTCAAAGCAGATGTAATATTACAAACCATATAAACATTATATAACAGACAATAGTCTAAAAATAATTTAACTAAGATTTTCACCATGGAAGTGACTCCACATTCATATCAGACAGTGGATCAGTTGGAGAACTTACAGTCATTTATAAGTTGCTTGTGTTATAATTGTATTTTTTACTTGTATTTTTCTTTATTTGTAAATGTCTCCACTCTCATCTGTGTTTGGGAAAAATATCTGGGTGCACTCCAACTATGGCTAATTAAACAAGTCTAAATCTACTTATGAACTTCCTCTCGATGATGAGGCACGTTTGAATAGTAGGAAGAGTAGGACATCGGCCGGGGCTGAGGTGGAAGGCGACAGACTGACTAGGGTAGATACTCTGGTTAATGGTGGAAGCAAAGGAGTTGTAGTAGGAGGTGATGGACTGACTGTGGTTCAATGTACCATTCATTGCAGTAGGAGGTGATGGACTGACTGTGGTTCCACGTGCCACTCATTGCAGTAGGAGGTGATGACTGACTGTGGTTCCACGTGCCACTCGTTGCTGTAGGAGGTGATGAACTGACTGTGTTCCACGTGCCACTCATTGCAGTAGGAGGTGATGGACTGACTGTGGTTCCAAGTCCCACTCATTGCAGTAGGAGGTGATGGACTGACAGTGGTTCCACGTCCCACTCGTTGCTGTAGGAGGTGATGAACTGACTGTGTTCCACGTCCCACTCGTTGCTGTAGGAGGTGATGAACTGACTGAGGTTCCACGTGCCACTCATTGCAGTAGGAGGTGATGAACTGACTGAGGTTCCACGTGCCACTCGTTGCTGTAGGAGGTGATGAACTGACTGAGGTTCCACGTGCCACTCATTGCAGTAGGAGGTGATGGACTGACTGAGGTTCCACGTGCCACTCATTGCAGTAGGAGGTGATAGACAGACTGTGGTTCCATGTGCCACTCATTCTAGGAATTGAAGGTCCGCAACATCAATGGTTGAACCTGTGTCAGCATCAGACTTTAGTGCAGTGATAGAGGGTCTTCAAAAGGTCTTAGTGTCAATGGCGTAGCATCAAATTTGTTCTGACCAGGATAGACATGAACAAGATGACAAGAGACTTAAAAAAGAAAGCAAACACTAGAGGCATAGACTCAAATTTCCCAATGGAGTGATAACAGCAGATTTCTCCCTAGCTGCATTGAACAGAGGGACCAGGTAGAAACCTTTTGAAAGGTCTAACTCGAACATTACCAAGCTTGACTGACTGCATTCACTCCTTAATTAATGCAGTATGAGTGTCGGAGAGTAACCCAGTTTAATATATGGTAGTCTACACACAACCTTACAGAGTATTCAGGTTTATTACAAATGTAGTGAAGTCTTTGATTTATCTAAATACATAATTATTAGCTAAATTGTGTTTCCATAAATTAGACTGGGTGTCCGAATTAGAGAAAACTAGCTAGCTTACAGTGCAATTAGCCATAGTTTCAATCTACCACCTAATCAAACCCCCATCCTCTTTTTTTTGTGTCCAGATATGCCTCCTAAACTGAAGTGAAAGTCGATATCCATCTTGACTTGCAGACTTGGATGGAAAGCTATTTCAGACATCAGTTATAACATTGCTTATTATTATTATTCACATAATAGCAGCTCAATTCTTTTGTTTGTGAATGAAGATGTAGGAATGTTAAAATGTCTTTGCAGTTTCATTTTTCTCTAATGAAATCAGTTTTCAATTTCTTAATGGTTAACTGACTTATTCACTCATTTTCATAAAATACCTTTGTAAACTTGTTTTGTTCTTAGTCTAAATTTTTCATTCCTGATTTTGTAGCTGTTCATTATGTCAGTTCTAGACAGCTAGACTATAATGCTAATTATTGTGTGAATGAATATTATAATATGATCTTGTAGGAAATACAATATATACAAAATTTTCCATAAGTAGCTGTCGCTATGTCACCCCTTCTTGAAAAGAACCCCCCAATAAAAAAATCCTAGATCCACCTCTGGGCTGGGTAGTTCAGAGAAATAAAAATATTTTGTTGTGGTTGCTTACTTTGCCAGAGGGCTACAAAATCAGGTCAAGCTATATGATGTCTCCTTAAGGGTGAGGTTCAAGTGTTTGCGCAACCCTTTAAGGGTGCTGGCACACCGCCTACGCACCGCCTACGCATGCACCAACGCAAATCCATTAACTAAATCAATTATGTTGCTATGGCCTACTTTTATATATTTCTTAAGTTTTGCAGGCTATCCTATACAGTGGACCTCACAGTAAATTATCACAGGAGCTGGCTTACCAGAAATTAGAAGTCCAAAGCAACTACTATGGCAGATATAAGCGGTCACATTCTCCAACATAAATGGCAAAATATCCCCGACAATTCAACTGCACAGTTGGGGGTCTCATCCTCTACGGACTCTGGAACTCACCGCCGACAAAATTACAGAAGCTTTTTTCGATTTACAATTTAGTTTTCAAATTATTCATTGTTATTATTTTTGTGGCGACCATTTCCTTAAATATATCCGTTTTTGGCCGTTATTACGAAATTTCCCTCTGTAATTTTTTTAATTTTTATCTTCTATACCTGTATTCCAAATATAGAATGATTCTGAACCCCCATTCCGTACTTATGGCCAGAAATAGCGTGCAGAACAAGCCAATCATTCCTCGTACAATTTTGTCAATTTCAGCCACGCCCTCCTCGGGCAGGTAAGGAATACGCGCGGATTATTGTTTAGGGTGAAATATTTTGGAATGCAGTGGCTCTGAAAAGAGCCCGTTTGAAAAAAAAAATAAACACAGACAACAAAATGGAGAGAAGGCGCCTGGCTGAGACTTCGAAGTTGAGCAGAGCGCCCTGTACAACTTCTCTCCGAGCTGCTTGCTCCTGACTCCCTTCTGCTTCAGGGAGGCAACGAAGGCATCCTTGGTATCACTGGTTCTACGGAGAAGCAATAGAGTGTGGAAATCGATGCCTCTAGTGACTAACTTCTTGGCTTGTGTTGGTGTGATGCTCGGCTTTCCAAGGGATCTGGTGAGTAGTACTGCATTGGTATACAGGGCCTTCTGAGCTAACCACTTCTTCATTTGCATGCTAGGCGACTGAATGTGAAGTTTGTCTAGACATCCTGTTACTTTTTGTGCCACAAATATATTTACCTCTGCTATTATTGTAGGTACAAGTTCCAATGCACCTCCAGCAGTACCTGCAGGATTTAGACCCGAGTCCACAAGTGTACCACCAACAACGGGGGAAGTGCTTGCTTCATATGTGTGCATGCCTGATCTTTCAGGGGAACCTGCACTGACTGGTGCAGATGGACTTGTGCTGCTTACTGGGACAGACAGACCTACGCTGAATTGTGCATATGAACCTGTGCTTGCTAGCACAGACGGACCTGTGTTTACTGACACGGACGGACCTGTACTTGCTGGCACAGACGAACCGGCATTCATTGGCACAGATGGACCTACGCCCACTTCCAATTCAGGACCTGTGATATTACATCAGAGATACCAATAATAAACCTGACACAAACTTTTTTATCTCAATTTTGCAATTTTTTTTTGTAAAAAATGTAGTTACGTTATGTACTACATAACAGGAGTCAATAATTCCTCAGATGGAGGATTTTGCCAGTAATTTTGTCAGATGACAGACAGTGTATTGTTAGTTGGTGTACAAGTAGCTAAGGTAGCTAGAACTATTTTTTTGTGTGTTGCAACAATCAACTTCTACTGGGATTACATCTTTTCTTGTGCCTAGCAGAAGAAGTTGCTGTTTCCTTTGTTCCTCTGACTCTTCTACTAGCCATTGGCCACAACTTGATAACCCACCACCAAAGAGAGACCTGCCAGAATAAAACCAGCCCTGAAATAAAACCCAGGATCCCATATATAACAGACCACAGATCAGAGTAAGATCGTTAACTATACCCAAGGAAGTTGAAGGCGGGAATTTCGTGCGAGTGTTTTTTTAGGCTAGCCACGAACTACAACTCGTGGTCTGGGAACTCAATTAACAGTGCACGCGCGTTGCTATGTGCCAGCACCCTTAACATGCAACTGTCGGCTCATGTGGTAGATCAGAGCATGAATAAACTAGCTGTAGTGAATTGGTCACTATACTATTACAAGAACTGAACTATAGTATGTGAAAGTTCTGTTCGGGATTACTCATATCTCTAATAAAGCTAACTTTCTTCAATTTTCATTATACATTGAAGTTCTGTTATCTTAGTGAGTTGTTCAATTACACATGCGCCTCTTTATATTCAAATATCATCATCTCATTTTGTATTACATTTCCTCATCCCTACTTCTAGTTTATATACACCACACCATTTTTCCATTGTACACCAGTTATGTGGGAATCATGGACTAGCTACCGGGGATAAGTGAGACCTCACACTTTGGTAAGGCACAGTTGAATTGTAGTTAGAATTCTCTAACATTGACATTCAACTCTCTATCTCTGCTAACTCTGCCATTACTGCCACGAGTGTTGGGCATGTCACAACTGTAATTTTGTAATGGAGGTCAAATTTGACCAGACTTAGGGAGCACTTAACAGAAAGTGCTGAATCCTGGGAAGAAAACAGGTGCATAACAAAAAGCAGCACTTAATAAAGAAGGGACATGTAACAACTAACTCATTTATCTTTCGTGCTACTTACAAATGTAGCATGCTGGACATACAAAAAGTAAAAAAGAAATTTCTTTTATTATGAGCTCTAAAATTGATAGCAATACTTACCCAAGGAACTTCCAATAGGAAAAAGTAGTAAACATATCTGGTTGGGAAATACAAGCATTATTTTCTTGAAGGATTTTCTTCTGAGCACAAAGAAACATAGCCAACCAAATGGAAACCACCATGCTGAACAGTTGAGTACCAGTATTACAGCTATAATCACAAATAGCAGATATATATAATATTATGGAGCCGAAATTTAAACACACGATTTAAAGTGGTAGCTAATAGCTTGAAGTGGTAATAGTTGAACAATGAGAGACTGAATGACACCAGAGAGGCTATACTTTATTAATATGATAATTGACAAGATTATTTCCTGTTACCATGACTAAATCAATAGTATTAGAAATATGTAAAATTTTCATATGGATAAATATCTATTAGAAAAAAAATGAGTACTCACATAAAAACAATGCAGGGACAATATTGTTATTGTACTCAATAAGTGGCAATGTTTTAAAGTGGAATCCAGTAGAGTCCAAATAATAATAATATGAAGTAGTTTAGTAAGGATAAGATTATTACAATAATGCATTAAAAAAATAAATAAACAAAAGCAACCATTATAACGTCTTTAGAAGGAAGATACCAACATACCAACAAATGATAGCATGAGTAAAATATACAAAATATTATCTCCATACTTACGTTGTCCAAAACAGATCCAATTTGACAGATGAACTATCACCAAGGAGACTACTCATTCTTATTCGAAGTATATATCTATACATATCACATCAGAATATATAATAAGCATGAACATCTCCCTGGAAAATAATGCAGTGAGAGAATTTAGGGTGGAATGTCTATCCAACTAATTGGGTATTGGGGTGTTAGTAAAAATACAACTTCATATAATCAAATTAAAAGCAAAATAATGAAGATGAAAAAATCTTGTTGCTATTGATATTAGGGACTCAAAAGTACTATGCACTCTTCTATTTATCAATCCTTTTAGCTTTTCAATTTGCCTCCACATGAAAATCAGAACGTAGCCGCTGTTGCAACAAATAAAAAGTGACCGAAATAACTGCCATTGGGCACGATGTATTTTTCACGGTTAATTGATGTTTCAGATGACTGATATTCGGATAGTCAACGTTCCACTGTACTATCATATTATAAAACAGATTACTCCAAATCCCATCACTGAACCTTGCCTTCATAAATATTGAATTATATGCATGCGGCACCAATCCCAATGACTAAAAGCTAAATATATAATTTACTGCAGAAATAGACACAGAGTAGCATCGAGAAGTAAATGTATGAAATTGTATAAGTATTAAGAAGCAAACTCACTGTAGAACAATTACAACTATATCGTGGAGTTATAGCCCGTTACCCGAGCGACCGCGCTTGTCGTTAAGAACTGTAAATCTGATACAGTCTGGTATGCTCGTAAGAAAATGTATTAGCGGGGAAAAGTCTGATATAGTTCTTAGCAACCATAATTATGGTAGAAGGCAGATCAAAGCAAAATGGAATAATGAAGGGTTTGGGTACTTTAATACAATTACTAAGATAGCTAACGCTATACTTTGCTCGTTGTTTATGTTCTGGCTATAAAATAGTTATAAACCAAAATCATTAGGTTTGTATTTCGATTTATAAATCCTCGCCACTCGGGCTGCGCCCTCATGTCTTGGAGTTTATAAATCGCATACAAACCTCAATTTTGGTTTATAACTATAACATAAATTCATAACATGTCATGCTGAAATCCATAACTTCTGATCTCGCCTTTATTATACTAATCAAACAATTAATGATCAACTCTAGCAGCAAAGAAAAAATAATGTGTAACTGAGCTGAGTTGGTAATAGCAATGACAACGACAATTGCGTGTACATTATCATAAATAAAGCTGAGATGTGTTGGTAAAGCATCTTCACAATGACGATGTATTCATGAATACATGGGTCAGCACACTGATATAACTAAACCAAGTGGTAGAGAACAACACAACAGTTTATGCTACTGCTTTCCAAGTTTGCAAATACATCCAGGGCATCTGGATGACATGGTACTTGCTAGTGATTACACAGTTCACTTAGCATGACTGATGGAGTTCAAATTACAGGACAATCACATAATGAATTTATTGTCTTAAATGCATTACACAAACACTTAAAAAATTGCCCATTCGATATCCAAATAGATTAGCCATTCCAGCTTCTTGTGGACTTACAAAAGTCTAGTAAATGTTATTAATAGCTGTGCACAATGGTACAGAGAGATGTGAGGAGATAAAATTTGGAATCTTCCTTACATGCTAGGGATATTTAGTTAAAATGATCTATCTCACTTTAGGCGAGTGGGGGTTTACACCATTGAGAATCGGGAATATGTGTTTGTATATAGTATATGCGTGTGGACATACCTATGCTGTTTTGTACCACACATTTTTGCGTTAGCTTGTAGGTCAGCCCAGTTCCATACTTGCCTAAACAAAATCTCCAGACATAGGTGAATAGGAGCTAAGACATTAACTTCAGACAAACTAAATAAATGTAGTCATTTTGATATGTTTGCTAACAAAATCAACTTTTATCAGATCAAATTACCACCCGTTGTTTAAACCACTTGTGCACAAGGATTGCTCGCCATTTGTGCTGAAGCATACCACTAGTATTAGGCAAGTTAAGACACATAGTGCGGGCAGGTCTCACAAACTCCCTTCACAGTCCCCAACCACTCCATCCACTCCGGACCTTAACAAAGGGCTGGCTAAGATAATTTCACATTCTCTTACCTTTTAGTTCTCTTGTAGCTACAGTTTAGGAGTTGAGGAATTAAGGGTGCGGACCGCTTCCGTTTATAAGTACACCACGCCCACTGCCACAATCTAATTAAGGGCGCCATTGCGCAGCAGACCGCTTCTTCTCTCGCACTCCGGGCATTATGCTTCATCCTTTTACAATGTTGTATAATGATAGCCCAAACACAAAAGTTTTCCTGTGCAAATTGTCCATCCAAAGGGGTAAAGTAACTAAAACAAAAAAAATTTCCTTTAAGTAACTTCTTGCAGAATGTCACCTTCCACTTTTGGCATAATTCACTTTAAGTTATGAGCAAAAATTATAGAAGTTTGGCCTACTTGACCAACATCTACATCATAAGTCTCTACTAGAAGTTGACAACCATGGAACAAACCAGGTGGCACTTATGACACTATTTACATAACAGGGGTATATAAATTACAAGTAATAAAGGAACTAAAATATTGTAGCTAAGTTGAACAATTTAGCACAGGGAATTTTTTTTTTACTGTATGTAGTCACTAATTGAGTAGATCAAGTACAGCTAGATAATTAAGTTTATTAGGCTATGCTTGAGGCTAGTTCTGTACAAGTGTGCCACACATACTGCAACAATGCATAGACTCCTCCATGCAGGTCTGGACTTCAGCTCATTTCTCTATTATCCAAGTGGTATATTGAATGCTGGCAGTTATCATCATGTGTTGTTTTTTTATTGTATATAGTCTTCATTTAATCAGTTGAAATCAGCAAGTGCTTGACTTCTTTACTATAGCTAGTAGCTATCTATTTAGTTAGGTGATTTGCTGGAATTTACTGCTATTTTATTCTGTATCCTATGATCTTCACTTCATCAATGCTGGCCTGTTTGTCCACAGCTATTATATTAGGATGTCATAATCAAGATGTAAAATCTTGAAGATATTTCATCATGAAAAATTAAGTATCATATAGTACTTACCCCCGAATCTGCCCAAGCATGTGTTTTTAACACATGCTCAATCCAAATCGTAGGAAAGGGAGGAGCATGAGTATGAAATGCAGCAAGTATTGGAAGGCTGTAGTTCTTCTGCACTTGATAGTTCTGACGGTGTTGAGTCTTATGAGCTTAATCCCGTGTTAGGGCATGATAACTCTAGTACATCCAGTTTACCAGCTGCAGATTCATTTCCTGTGAAGATATTGTACCAAATTCAAATTATTTTCCACCAGCTGCTGATGATATTTTTATCTTGTGATGGCACTATACCTAAACAGCTAAGTCAATTTCCACACTCCTTGATGTCCCAACAATAAAGTTTGATGGATATTCTACAGCAGACTTGATAGGTTTGCATCTAGATGATTCCATAGCACAGTTGTGGTCATGGGTTGAGAAAAGGGAAAAGCGATGCTTTATAGTAGAAGGAATATTAACGTGATGGACAACCACCAGTGGGAGAATTGCTCATGCAGTTGTGGTTCGCATGCAGTTGTGGTTTGCATGCCTTTGCGTAATAAAGTTCAGCATTTTAATCATGATATTTCATTTGAATTAACTAAACGGAAATATATGTGGTATATATTCAAAGATTTCTGATGTTGAATTTAATCAAGATGTTTTTGCTTTGTGGAGCCTTGTTCAGTTAATAATACAGAAAGAAACACAACAATAATGCTAAACAATGGCAAAAGTTTGATGCTGAAACCTAAAGGAGATATAGGCTGCCAACGGAGTCTACTATGATAGAAAAAAGTGGCTATACTTCTTAGCACTGTAGGTGATCACATGTATCAATTGTTATGCGATATGTTTGCTCTCGTCAGGCCCAACACCAAGATCTTTGACGAGTTAGCAAGCCGTAAAATCATCTGCAGAGGAAAGAGCCCCTGAAGGAGATTGACCTCGTGCTCACAGATGCTTGTGAAAAAGCATGTGCTATTATATGGAAATGGCAGAAATGGATAGTGCTCACATGGGTCAGAAACAAGAACCCAAAGAGTAAACAACCTTCAGAAAGGAAGGAGGAGGCCACAAGCTACAAACAAGCATAGCTGCTATTACTGTGGAAGACAAGGCCATACTCCTGAGCAGTGCAGGTTTTAGACTGCACAGTGTTTTAAGTGTGGTAAAGAAGGTCACAATAAGAAGCTTTCAGATCCAAGTATGTGGCAAGAAAAAATTCCAGGTGACAATCCCAAAAGCAAATCAGGGAGGAAGAAAAACCTTCTAGTGAGAATGAAATATCAGGATTAAACATATTGCTCAAGAACAATATACGAGTGGAGAAGGCAAGCAGCCAGTGCAAATGGAAATCTATACTGGAGCGGCAGTAACTGTCACATCAGAGGAGAAATGTCCTGTTCAAACACAGCCAACAACAAAGAAGTTGCGATCAGCTATTGGGCAACTTTGGAGCTCTCTGGTCAAGCTACCGTGAATGCTTCAGTGGAAGGTGTGACAAAAGACCTGATACTTTTCATAGCAAAATGAAATTGTCCATCATTGTTTGGCTGAGATTGGATTCAGGCATTTTTTGATCAAGATTGGGCAAAAGGCTTACAAATCAGACAAATCAAGTGGAAGAAGTTGAACTCGAAAGTTTGCTAGACAAGTTCAAAAATACAGTATTAAGACAGGATGTGCGGGACACCGATGTGTGGGACACTGGTGTGTGGGACACTGATGTGTGGGACACTGATGTGTGAAACACCGATGTGTGGGACACTGATGTGTGAGACACTGATGTGTGGGACACACATGTGAGGGACACTGACTGACAGAGGTATAGCATTTGTATTCCTGTACTTTATGCTATAGGGTAGGTAGTTAACAAATTCTTTCTCAGCCTTACTTTACTCACTAGATGTATTCTCTGTGCCTGTGAATGAGAGAGAATACATCTAATGAGGATATGTAGTTGTCACCATTTCTGTCTATTATGTCAAGTAATTCATGCCTCAATATATCCTGTTAGCCTTCACATGACATGAATGCTTGCAGTTCATAAATTGTTTACTTATCAAAAGCAACATAACAGTGTAGTTGTTGATTATATAAACTCTATAAGGATAGTACAAGCTTACTTGTATTACTACCGGACAATTTGCTTCTTTACACCTGTTTTTTCATAAGAATGACACCCTATACTACTCTACAAGAAGCTTCATATAACTTTTAACTCTCTGAAGAGAAACTGGAAAGTTTTTGTCAGAAATAATGCTGGTAAATTAATTTACCAGATGTGAATATGAGTCTCTTATCAATGGAGTTAATATTATGGGTAGAATGAAGTGTCAGGTGGGTAAGGACAAGTAAGACATATACTGTATGACAACACTCCACTTCACCTTTCACCTGACTTTTCATTTTACTTAGCTCATCTGGGAGAAGCACACTTCATAAACTTGTATCTGATCTTGCTCTAAAACAGATTATGTTAGGAATCGACTATTGGCTGATCACACTTTGAGAGAGTGTAGGAATGTTGACTTCTAGCTGATCACACTCTGAGAGTGTTAGCTATTCTAAGCTATACAATTTTTAATATATACCATCAAATCATAATAATATATATTTATTATTGTAAATTTAAATATGCTATCCAATAACTCCAATGAGTACCAGTATTTGAAAGAAGATTTCTTGCATAATTGTTTTGATTCAATATTACAAGTAGGACAGGCACTTAAAGTAGTATTAAAGTACTTATAGATCAAACCCGTCCACTAAGCTACATATTAGCTACTTATATATATATATATATAAATAAGAAGTACATAGAGGAAGTTATAGCACTTCAGAGTAGGATGTATATTGTTTGACTTCTTTAAATTGAAGGTAAAATAGCTGATAGTCTATACAATGTAATGTTCAGTCAAGGACTATTCTACTATTTACAATGTGTGCAAGTGAGATTCTTATCCATCAATTGTTGCAAGTTCTTCTCAGGTAGGTAATGGAGTAGCTACTCAAAACTGTATAATATGATAACATTGCTACTTTCTTGTAAGGAGAGTTTTTGATGTGACTCTTAAGGGTGCTGGCAGATAGCAACGCCGTGCACTGTTAGTGGTTTGGGCTTAAAAAACACTGCGCACACAATCCAGCCTATAACTCGCAAATTATAGTTGGCGATCTCGCTCTTACAACTCGTGGCTTTTATTCAAAGCAGAGGCTCGTGGCCTGTTATCTAATTGTGGTTGGTATGACTAACAGAGCAGGCACAAAGAGCTTTCTGCAGCAAGGCAGAAGAAAAGATGCTACTCCAGTAGAGGAAGCTATAGCAAAACATGATAACATTGATATTTGAACATCATACTTACAGAATACAATCTGTCAACAGTCAT